>Ga0310690_10000038_pt1 | contig 288626 bp, 230 predicted proteins | sample AusTroGonzalo_MG_2_FD_207661 | JGI IMG/M metagenome (GOLD analysis project Ga0310690, IMG submission 207661) | Bovine rumen microbial communities from tropical cattle in Woodstock, Queensland, Australia - Gonzalo_04 (v2) (version 2) | ecosystem: Host-associated > Mammals > Digestive system >... | reverse complement strand
GAGCGGAGCCGGACACTACTTCGTCACCGCTTGCGGTGTGTACGAGCGGAGCCGGACACTACTTCGTCACCGCTTGCGGTGTGTACGAGCGGAGCCGGACACTACTTCGTCACCGCTTGCGGTGTGTACGAGCGGAGCCGGACACTACTTCGTCACCGCTTGCGGTGTGTCCGAGCGGAGCCGGACACTACTTCGTCACCACTTGTGGTGTGTCCGAGCGGAGCCGGACACTACTTCGTCACCGCTTGCGGTGTGTACGAGCGGAGCCGGACACTACTTCGTCACCGCTTGCGGTGTGTACGAGCGGAGCCGGACACTACTTCGTCACCGCTTGCGGTGACCACTTTGCCATCAGGGCGTCGTATTCGGACTGGGGGAGCGTGATGATGCCGCCGTGGCGGAACCGGTACGGGAACTTGAGGTCCCTGTCGGACGGGACGAAGTTGCCCATGGCGAGGTCGTCGCAGAAGAACGCCTTGTAGCCCTGCCCGCGCGAATAGTAGTCCACGATGAGGCACCAGCGGCCGTCTGCCATGCGGAAGCATTCCGGCCCCTCGTAGCCGCGGAACGCAGCCTGCGGGAACCCCGGCACGGCCTTCCATTCGCCTTCCAGCGAATCGGAGACCTCCATGAAGATGCTCTTGTCCGTCTCGTTCTTGGAGAAACGGTAGAACTTGCCGCCGTCGGAGACGATGTCGGTGTCGATCACGTCGTGCGGGCGTTCGATGTAGAGTTTCGCCGGGGGAAACGTCCTGAAGTCCTTCGTGCGGGCGGAATAGATGCGCTGTCGGTTCACGCCGTCGATCGTCTCGCGCGACGCCCAGAAGACGAAGAACTCCCTGTTTGCGGCGTCCCAGACCGCCTCCGGCGCCCACGTGCAGCCCGCGCCCGGCACGGCCACTTCCACGCGGCGCGGTTCGCTCCAGTTCACCATGTCCTTCGATTCCCACACGATGACCGCCTTGCTGCCGGCGCGCTGGGCACGTCCCCAGTCGCCGTTGCGTCCGATGCACAGGTCGGTGGCGATCAGGTAGACCGTGCCGGTGTCGGGATCCCGCACCAGGAAGGGGTCGCGCACGCCGCCCTCGCCCACGTTGCTCTGAAGCACGGATCGACCGTCGTTCAGCGGCTGCCAATCCGCGCCGTCTTTGCTGATCGCGAAGAAGATCTGTTCCCATTCGTTCGAACGTTCGCCCCGGAAATGGGCGAAGAGGTAGCCGGCCGTTTTGCCGTCGCCCGCGGGCTTCGCGGCGGCGGACTTTTCATTTGAGGTGGCTGCGGGCTGCGGCGCGAGCTGGGCGGACAGTTTCCACGTCTTTTGATACTTCGCGACCGGCTGTTCGCCGTCCCACTCGAGAGGAAGCCAGATGTACTGGCTGCTCGGGAGGTCCTGCGGCTTCCAGCTGTCCAGCATCACGACGCGCTGCTCCTTGCCGTCCGCGCCCGGCACGGTGAAACTGTGCGCCGTCTGTCCCTCGTAGGTGCGGTCCGCGCCCTGCCCGACGGCGAAATTGCCGAGTTCGCGCCAGGGGCCGGTGACCTTGTCGGCGACCGCGGCGCGGCCGGGGTTCGGATTCCAGCCGGTGCAGTGCGATCCGAGCAGATAATACTTGCCGTCGTGACGGAACACGACCGGCGCTTCGTAGGATTTCCCCTCGAGGATGCGCCACCAGCGCCCGGTGAATCCCGTGTATGCGTCGTCCAGCTCCACCACGTGCATGGTCTGGTTGTTCTCCGAGGCACAGAAGAGGTACGCCTTGCCGTCGTCGTCCACGAAGACGGTCATATCGCGGCTCTCCTGCCCGGGCTGGTAGTTCTCCACGAGCCGCGCGTACTGCCGGTCATAGGTTTGCGATTTCCCCTCGGCGTAATCCTTCAGTCCGTCCGGCATGTTGACCGGCCAGGTGGCGGGCGCGGTACGGCCGCTGTAGACGTGCTTGAACGGTCCGGTCGGCTTGTCGGAGATCCCGCAGCCGACGTACGCGGAGTTGTAGTTGCCGCCGGATTCCTGATGGAACCACAGCACATATTTTTTCGTTTTGGCGTTGTAGACCACCTTCGGACGCTCGATGTTCACCCCGAACGCGAATCCGCGCCGCCCGCCGGCCTGCTGCCCGACCAGCTGCATGTCGGCAGCATTGAACGCCAGCCCCTCGTCCTTCCAGTTGTACAGGTCCTTCGAGCTGTACACATGGACGCCGGTCCGCCGGTCGCGCTTGCGGTGTTCGCCGTACCAGTAATAGGTGTCGCCGACTTTCAGCATGCAGCCGCCGTGTGCGCTGATGTGCGCGCCGTTGTTGTCCGGCCAGACCGAGGCATGGTTCGTGAACTCAGTCAGGGCGGGGACGGCATTCTGCGCGAACGCGGCGACGGATGCGGCACAGGCCGCCGCGGCGCAAACAGCAAACCGGGTGAAGATCGTACGGAAAACCATGGCAAAACTCCTTATTGCGAGGGGGTGGGACTGTCCGTCGTTCGAACTTTTCCATAACTTACATTCCGTCAGATGAAAAAACAAGCCGGATTACCGTTTTTTCAGTATTTTCTGCGAAGTTTCACCGACCGGAGACGAAAAAGCCCCGGAGGATTGCGGCATGCACAAAGGTCCGGGGCCTATCGATTCGTTTTTTCAGATGTCAGAAAAAAGCGGCAAAACGCCTTATTTGATCTCGTTCTGCATGGCGACGAGCTTGTCGGCGCCGTAGATCTTGCGGAGTTTCGGCTTTTCGATCTTGCCGGTCGGGTTGCGCGGGACCTCGGCGAAGATGATCTTGCGCGGGCGCTGGTAGCGCGGCAGGTCGAGGCAGAAGTCGTTGACCTGCTCCTCTGTGAGGGTGAAGTCGGGCTTGACCTCGATGATGGCGGCGGCGATTTCGCCGAGGCGCGGATCGGGGAGGCCGATGACGGCGACGTCCTTGATGGCGTTGTTGCGGCGGAGGAAGTCCTCGATCTGGACGGGATAGAGGTTTTCGCCGCCGGTGATGATGACGTCCTTCTTGCGGTCGACGAGGTAGATGAAGCCGTCCTCCTCCTTCGCCATGTCGCCGGTGTAGAGCCAGCCTTCGTCGTCGAGGACTTCCTTGGTGGCCTTCTCGTCCTTGTAGTAGCAGCGCATCACGCCGTCGCCCTTCACGGCGAGCTCGCCGACCTGGCCGGGCTCGACCGGGTTGCGCTTCTCGTCGACGATCTTGGTCTGCCAGCCGTAGCCCGCCACGCCGATCGCGCCGACATGGTCGATGTTCTCGATGCCGAGGTGGACGGCGCCCGGTCCGATGGATTCGCTGAGGCCGTAGTTGGTGTCGTAGTCGTGCTTCGGGAAGACGGATTTCCAGCGCTTGATGAGGCTGGGCGGGACCGGCTGCGCGCCGATGTGCATCAGGCGCCACTGGTCGAGCTTGTAGTCTTCGAGCTTGATGTCGCCGCGGTCGATGGCGTCCAGGATGTCCTGCGCCCACGGTACGAGCAGCCAGACGACCGTGCAGTGCTCCTCGGAAACCGCGTTGATGATCCATTCCGGCTTGATGCCGCGCAGGAGCACGGCCTTGCCGCCGACCAGGAAACTGCCGAACCAGTGCATCTTCGCGCCGGTGTGGTACAGCGGCGGGATGCAGAGGAACGTGTCTTCGCGGGTCTGGCCGTGGTGCTTCTGCTCCACGATGCAGGCGTGCATGAGGCTGCGGTGGCGGTGCACGATGGCCTTCGGGAACCCGGTGGTGCCGGAGGAAAAGTAGATCGCGGCGTCCTCGTCGTCGGAGAGCGGGATTGCGGGGGACTTGCCGGAACAGTAGGAGACGAGGCTGTAATACGGCTCGGCGAACGACGGGCAGTCCTCGCCGACATAGATCAGCGCCTTCACGCGCGGGATGCGTTCGCAGATGGATTCGACGCGGCCGGTGAACGACGGACCGAAGATGAGAACGTCGATGTCGGCGAGTTCGATGCAGTATTTGATCTCCTCGGCGGTGTAGCGGAAATTGAGGGGCACGGCCATCGCGCCGCTCTTCAGCACGCCGAAGTAGATCGGGAGCCATTCCAGGCAGTTCATGAGCAGGATGCCGACGCGATTGCCCTTCTTGATGTGGCGCGTGAGCAGGAAATTCGCCACGCGGTTCGCCTTGCGGTCGAATTCGCCCCAAGTCAGCTCGGACCGGAACGAGTCGGTCGGGCTCGGCTCCATCAGCGAGTATTCGCGCCAGGTGGTATGGCGTTTTTCAAGTTCCTGCGGGTTGATCTCGACCAGTGCGACATCGTCGTTGTAGAGCTGGGCGTTGCGCTCCAGTATTTCGGTGATAGGCATCGTGTTTCCTTGTGTTTTTGAGGCGCGCGAGGCGCGTCCGAGGGTGAAGCGGGACGGCTCCGGACGGATCCGTTTTCCGCGTTGTTGGCGTACTCTCACAAATATAGGACATTTTCCGGGAAATGCAAACGCTTTTCGCCGGAAAAATACGAATAATCCGCGTTTTTTGAGAAGCGGGAAAAAGGGACTCCCGTCATGGATTCATGCGGAACGCCGTCATGATCACATCATCGTCCGGGGGCAGCTCGCCGGAGAACCCGCGGATGCAAGCCGCCACTTCGTCAATCAGCCCCCGCGCGGAAGCCGCCTGCGAAGCTTCCAGCGTGCTCATCAGCATCTTTTTCGTGAAACACTGCCCCTCGCTGTCGCAGTATGAGAAAATCCCGTTGGAACACGCGAAGAACGTGTCGCCCGGCTCAAACGTGATGCTCTCCTGCCGGAACTCGACGGGATGCGCGGTCGTGAACACCACGCCGGTCGTTTCCCGGAGCTGTTCGAACGTGCCGCCGGCCCGCTTCAGGAACGGCGGATAGAACCCCGCGTTCACATAGTCGAGCCGTTTGGCCTCGACATCAAAGAACCCGATGATGACCGAAAGGAACTGTTTCCGGAACACCTTTTCATCCCGGCAGTGCTCCATGCCGCGGTTCATGATGTCGAGGGGCTCCATGGCCGCCGCCACGCACGGCTGGAAGATGGCGCGGAACTTCATCATGCTCAGGCAGGCGGACACGCTGTCACCGATGGCCTCCGCCATCACGAACCCAGGGCGGCCGGCGTCGGTCACGAACGTTTCGACGATGTCGCTGCCCCGGTGCGCCGCAAGCACGGACGCCAGGGCGAAATCAATCCGTCCGAACTCGGGGGGAAGCTGCCCGGACGCGGGGATCAGCGTCCTCTGAATGGATTTCGCCAGCTCGCTTTCGCGGCGGACGCGGCGGCGGGATTCGGTCAGGTTCTTCTTCAGTCCGCCGACCATGGTGTTGATGCCGTCGGAAAGCGCCAGAAACTCCGGGTTGCTCCGCACGTTCACGGTCTGCGTCAGGTCGCCCGCGATAATCTTGTCAAGCGTGCGGTTCACCTCGTAGAAACCGTCCGTCACGGTCCGCCGGATCAGGTGGTCCAGCAGGATGTAAAAAAGCACGAAGAATGCGAGGTAGATCGCGAGGATGAATACCATGGCGCGGTTGCGCGCCCCGAAAACCTCGCCCTTCGGCATCACCGCCAGCACACGCCGGGGTTCTCCCTCGATCTGCACGCGCTGGCAGAAATACGGCTCGCCACGGAGAAAAACGGAATCCGGCAGGACCGGGTCCCGGCGGTATCCGAGCTCGGACAGGCGGAGGCCGTTCTCGGACGGATCGCCGCTGGCGAAGACGACCGGGTCGTCGCCGTCCTCCAGGACCAGGAACCGGCCGTTGTGCCCGATCGGAAGGGCCTCCATGATTTCGCGCATGAGCTCGATGTCGGAATAATCGAAGACGTTGTCCGCCTCGTAAGCGATCTGGACGATGCCGGGCTCGTCGAGACGCGCCACGCCAGCATACTGCACGATCATGTGGTCGATGCCGCGCTCCTGCGGATCCTGCACCAGTTCGAACGTCTTGTTCTCAATCGCGGGCATGAACTCCGCCGACTGCGCCGTGGAGTCCATGTGGAATCCGAGGAACCCGGGCTCGGTCGAGGCGATCAGCACGCCCTGCCCGTCGGAAACGCAGATGGAATCGACATTCAGGGCGGCGGCGATCTCCTTCAGGTGGGCGTCGTTCTTCAGGATGGCCGGATCGTACTGGATGATCCGCGCCAGCATCCTCGTTTTCGCCAGGATCCCGGAATCCGTGTTGTCGCGCAGTTTCTTATAGCCGGCACGCCACTCGGTCACGTCCATGCTCAGGTCGCGCAGACGCTCCGAAATGACTATCCGCGCCTGGCGCTTCGCGCCGATTGCCATCACGAGGTTGACGATGATCAGCAGGGACAGGAGTCCCAGCGTCATGAAAAGGAAAAGGCGTGTCTGGATGATTCGCTTCATATTTTATCGAAAAGTCGAAAAAAAAGACCGGCACCTTGCGCGGCAGGTTTTCTGTTTCTGATTTCGATAAAATAACCCCGCATCCGGCATTTTTCAAACCGCTGTGCCGTTTTTTCCGCGTTTTCAGTTGTTTTTTTTCAAAAATGTGGTATTTTGTGTTAGGAACAGAAAAACAGATCCCGGACGGCGGACGCTTCCTCGCCGTTCAAACGAAATGAGGAAACCATGATTTCCGGTATAGACAGGGCCGCATACCGCGCGATGAGCGCGTCCGAACTTGAGGACAAAATACGATTCTACAACGAGCGCTACTGGGACGAGTCCGACCCGGCGATCAGCGACGACGATTTCGACTTCATCACGCGCCTGCTCGCGGAGAAAGACCCCGGCAGCGCCCTGCTCGACCAGGTGAACGCGCCCTCCGTCGCCTCGACCGAAAACATCCGCCACGAACGCCCCATGCTCTCGCTCGACAAGGTGTACTCCCTGCCCGAGCTCGTCTCCTGGCTGGAAAAGACCGTCCGCACCGCCGACGAGAAGCTCCTGATCCAGCCCAAATACGACGGCATCTCCGTGCTGTGGGAGGACGGCGTGCTCTCCACGCGCGGCGACGGCTTCACCGGCAAGGTCATCACGGACAAGGTGCCGCTCATCGACCTGGAGACGATGTCCGGCGTGCTGCCGCTCGCGGAATACCCCGGGCGCGTACTCGGCGAACTCCTCATCCGCACGGACGACTTCAAGCGCCGCTACGCCTCGATCCTGAACGCCAACGGCAAGCCGTTCCGCAACTCGCGCAACGCCATCGGCGGCATCATGAGCCTGAAGGACATCTCGGGCATGACCGCCCAGCACGCCCGTCTCACGCTCGTCGACTACTCCACCATCTCGCGGACCGCCACGGCCGCGGAGATCAGCGGCATCTGGCCCGGCGTCCTGGAGGAAATGGAGAAGCTCCCCTACCCGATGGACGGCCTCGTGGTCAAGCTCGCCGATGCGGAGTACGCCGATTCGCTCGGAAACACCGCCCACCACCCGCGCGGCCAGATCGCGTTCAAGTTCAGCGGCATCCGCCGCACCACGCGCCTGGTCGGCGTGAACTGGAGCTTCGGCAAGAACTGCCTCACGCCCGTCGCCGAGCTGGATCCGGTCGAGATCAACGGCACCACCATTCGCCACGCCACGCTCCACAATCTCCAGAACGTCCTCGACCGCGACCTGCAGATCGGCGACGCCGTGACCGTGGAGCGCGCGGGCGACGTGATCCCATACATCGTCTCCAGCGAACCCGGTCCCGTCCGACGCAGCGCCCTCATCACGCACTGCCCGTGCTGCGGTCACGAGCTCGTCCGCGACCTGCCCGAACTCCGCTGCGTCAACCCCGAATGCTTCGAAACACGACTTCAGCTGCTGCTGGCATCCATCCGCAGCATCGGCATCGAACACCTCGGCGAGCCCAGCCTCCGCAAGATCATGACGAAGCTCAACGTCCGCACGCTGTCCGACCTTTTCAACCTCTCCGAGCTCACCATCTTCTCCCAGCTCCGCGACGAGGGGTTCCAGGGCACCTCCACGCAGAACCTTTACCGCGAGATCCAGGCCGCGCGCATCGTGCCCGCCTACAAAGTCCTCGCCGCGCTCAACATCAAGGGCATCGGCGCGAACATCGCGAAGACCATCCTCAGGAAGCATTCCTTCGCCGAACTCCGCACGCTCTCGACCGAACAGCTCGCCGAGATCAACGGCATCGGGCCCGAACGCGCCCGCATGCTCCACGACGAGCTGATCGCGCAGTCCGCGGAGCTCGATGAACTCCTCGCCGCCGTCACGCTCGTGGCGTCCGCATCCGAGGACCGTCCGAAGATCTGCTTCACCGGCAAGATGCCCGAAAAGCGCGCCTGGTACGAGTCCATCGCGAAGGCCGCGGGCTACGAGCCGGTCGATTCCGTGACCGACACCCTCGCGCTCCTCGTCGCCGCCGACCCGGACGCCGCATCCGCCAAGATCTCCGACGCGAAACGCCTCGCGGTCCCCATCGAATCGCTCGAGCTCTGGCTCGGCTCCGTGAAGAACTTCATCCCGAAGCAGGAGGAGCCCGCGGCAAACGACCAGATGACCTTCGACTTCTGACCGTTTTTCCCCCTCATTTCCCGCACAAAAAGCGCGGCCGGAACAGCTCATGCGCCGTCCCGGCCGCTTTCGTCTGTTTCTTAGCTTAAATCCGGTTCAGAAGACAAGCCATTCGTACAGGCCGGACGCCATACGGTTGCGCTGGCGGATGTCGAGGCGCAGGCGCTTCGTCTTCACCGTTTTGAACGCGATCTCGTCCATCTTCGCCTCGCCCGACTCGACCGGGACGAACTGCCCGCTGCCGTTGTCGTAGCTGAGCGTCCAGGACTGCGGCAGGGCGCAACAGCCGCCGCGGCGGCTGTCGTCGAACCAGTAGAACTTGCAGCGGGAGACCTCGACAGGCTCCTCGAACGAGAGCATGACCCATTCGCTGCCGCCGAGGTGCGACCAGAAATCGAAATTCTCGATGTCGATGTCGGTCGGGTTCTGCGGATAGAACCCGTCGTTGATCGCCGCCGGGTTCATGCCGCCGCGGGCGTAGGAGACGGTCACCTTGCCCTCCTCGGACTTGTTCGCGGCGTGCGTCGCGGAGTCGTCGGAATCGGACACCCACACGCGCATCGGCATGGAGCCGCGGTTCGCCCACCAGGCGTACGGGATGGCGGTCATTCTGCCGTCCTCCGCCTCGATCTCGAGCGTCTCGACCCCGCCGCCGGGGAAGAGGTCGGTACGGTACTTCGCAGTGACCTTCGCGTCCGGCTTCACGAACCAGCGGCGCCACGGGAGTTTCACCTCCTGGTCCTTCTGCTCGAACGCGAACACGATCGGGCCGCGCTCGAACGCGACCTGTCCGGCCAGGTTGCCGACCTTTTCGTTGGCCTTCACGCGGCGGACCTCCATCGGCAGGTCGAGCGTGACCTTGTCGCCGTTCTTCCACGTGCGGTCGATCACGGCGAAGCCCTTGTCCATTGCGTAGTCCGCCTTCTTCCCGTTCACCAGCAGCGTCCACTTCGCGGGGGCAGCGTTCGTGTAGGCATACAGGTCGGACGGCACGGGGCGCCCCTCGACCCAGCCGGGGATGCGGAGCGCGAGCGCGAACTTGCTCTTCTTCACGCCGGAGAGCGCGATCTCGACCTTGCCGTCCCACGGGTAGTTCGTGGTCTGGGTGAACACGGCGTCGCCCGCGTCGACCGTGCCCGCGCCGTACAGGAGCATGTAGATCGTGTCGTCCTTCTTCGCGCAGACATACTGGCCGAGCGAGGCGATCGTGCGCATGATGTTCGGCGGGCAGCAGGCGCATCCGAACCACGCGGACCGCTCGGAGCCGGAGGATTCCAGCAGGTTCGGGTAGAAGAACCGGTCGCCGGAGAGCGAGACGCCGGAGAACGCGCCGTTGTACATGGTGCGCTCGAACGTATCCATATATTTCGCGTCGCCGTACATCAGGAACATCCGGTGCGTCCAGAAGAGGAACGCCACGGCAGCGCAGGTCTCGTTGTAGCAGCGGTTCGGCAGCTCGTAGTTGTTGCCGTACGCCTCGCCGCTGCTGCGTGCGCCGCATCCGCCGGTCAGGTGGTATTTCCTGCCGACGACGTTGTCCCAGATCTTCGTGATCGCGTCCACGTAGCGCTGGTCGCCGGAGAGCGCCGCCACGTCCGCCATGCCGGCGTACATGTAGTTGGCACGGACGGCGTGCCCGACGGCCTCGTCCTGCTGGAGGACCGGCTTGTGCGACTGGCTGTAGGGATCGCCGGGACCGCGTTTCGCCTTGTTCTCGAGGAAATGCGCGGCGAGCTTCAGCCAGCGCGGATCCCCGGTGTGGCGGTAGAGCTTCGCGAGGCCCATTTCGATGATCTGGTGGCCGGGCGCAATGCAGGGGTCGTCGCCGCCGAGGTCCCTGTTCACGAGCTCGGCGGACTTCACCGCCATATCAAGAAGCGTGCGGTCGCCCGTCGCCTCGAAATACGCCGTGGCGCATTCGTAGAAATGTCCCAGGTTGTACAACTCGTGGCTCAGGTTCGGGTCGTTCAGCCAGCGGCGCTGATTGATCCATTCGTGCGCCGGGGAATCCGGGTGCATGGTGCGAAACGTGTACAGATACCCGTCCGGCTCCTGCGCCGCCTTCACGTGCTGAATGATGTCCTCCATCTTCGCCTTCAGCTCGGGGTCGGGGTTCGTCTGGAGCGAGTACGATGCGCCCTCCAGAAACTTGTAGATGTCCGTGTCGTCAAACGGCAGCGAGGACGCCGGGCGGTTCTGGAACGTCGTTTCGCCCGCGGCGCGCCGCCGCATCGTCTCCGCCGCCAGGTCGAAGTTCTTCAGGCGGCCCGATTCCATGCACTGCTGGAGCGCGAATGGGATCGTGACCTTGCGGTTGACCTCCTGGCGTTCGGCGAGCAGCCCGGACGTGAACCGGACCTGCGTGAACGGGACGGGCTGGATCGGGTAATCGGCATCGGCGGCGAAGGCCGAGACGGAGGAGAGGGCCGCGGCGCTTCCGGCTAAGATCATTTTTGCCATGGTGTGACCTGTCATGTGGAGAAACTCCTGATTAAGGACGGGAACGCCGCCCGTTTCCGCTTCGGGCCGGGTTCCTTTCCGGGGGTAACGCATTGTTTTCATGCTAATATACCACGGGTTCCGCGGAAAATCAAGACGATGCCCCGACGGAAACGGAAACGCCGTCGGTGTCCGGGAGCGCAGAAAAGAAAACAACGGCAAAAAAGTCCGCAAAAAGCAGGCTGTTTCACGCGCGCGGGATTGCTTTTTACTCCATTTGATGCTATATTATTTGGATACACTTATTTCTCAACGCTTTCCGGGAACTCAGAATCCTCATGCAGAACATCAGAAACATCGCCATCATCGCACACGTGGACCACGGCAAGACCACGCTCGTCGACGAGATCATCCGCCAGGCCAAGCTCTTCCGCGACAACCAGGAAATGCACACGTGCTTCCTCGACAGCAACGAGCTCGAACGCGAACGTGGCATCACCATCCTCGCGAAAAACATCAGCGTGAACTACCGCGACACCAAGATCAACATCATCGACACGCCCGGCCACAGCGATTTCGGCGGCCAGGTGGAACGCGTCCTGAACATGGCGGACGGCGTCCTGCTGCTGGTCGACAGTGCCGAGGGGCCCCTGCCCCAGACGCGCTTCGTGCTGGACAAGGCGCTGAAGCTGAAGCTCCGCCCCATCGTCATCATCAATAAGATCGACCGCCCGGACGCCCGCCCGCAGGAAGTCCTGAATGCCGTCTACGACCTTTTCATCGACCTCGACGCGACCGAGGAACAGCTCGATTTCCCGGTGCTTTACGCCAGCGGACGCGACGGCTGGGCCACCACCGACCTCGAAAAAGGTTCCCGCGACTCCATCCTCCCGCTCATGGACGCGATCATCGACCATATCCCGCCGCCGCCCTTCAACGAGGGTCCGGCGCAGATCCAGATCACCACGCTCGACTACAACGACTATGTGGGGCGCATCGGCATCGGCCGCGTCCACCGCGGCACGCTCTCGCTCGACCAGCCGCTCTGCCAGGTCAAGCGCGACGGCCAGACCTTCCAGACGCAGATCAAGCAGCTCTTCGTGTTCGAGGGCATCTCCCGCAAGGAAGTCCGTGAAGTCCCGTGCGGCGACCTCTGCGCCCTCGTCGGCGTCGAGCACATCGACATCGGCGACACCATCGCCGACGCGAACGCACCCGAGGCACTGCCCCCGATCGCCATCGACGAGCCCACCCTCTCCATGATGTTCCGCGTGAACGACTCCCCGTTCTTCGGCCAGGAAGGCAAGTTCATCAGCAGCCGCCACATCCGCGAACGCCTTCTGAAGGAAGCCGAACGCGACGTGGCGCTTCGCGTGGAGGAAGGCGACGGCGACAGCTTCAAGGTCAGCGGACGCGGTGTGCTCCACCTCGCCATCCTCATCGAGACCATGCGCCGCGAGGGCTACGAGCTCACGATCACCAAGCCGCACGTCATCATCAGGGAGATCGACGGCGTGAAGAACGAGCCGATCGAAGAGCTCACGGTCGACGTCTCCGACAACGCCGCCGGAAAGGTCATCGAGATCGTCGGCCTCCGCCGCGGCGAGATGATGAAGATGGAGCAGCACGGTTCCCGCCAGCTGCTCGAATTCATGATCCCCACGCGCGGCATCATCGGCCTCCGCAGCAAGGTCATGACCGCCACCGCCGGCGAAGCCATCATCTCCCACAGGTTCGACCATTACGAGCCCATGAAGGGCGAGGTGCCGAGCCGCACCAACGGCGTGATGGTCAGCATGGGGCGCGGCAAAGCCGAGGCGTACGCCATCGACGCGCTCCAGCTCCGCGGCACGTTCTTCATCGACCCCGGCGTGGAGACGTACGAGGGCATGATCGTCGGCTCCCACTGCACCGACGACGACCTGGAGGTCAACCTCCAGAAGGCGAAGAAGCTCAGCAACATGCGCGCCGCCGGCTCCGACCGCAACCTCAAGATCGCGCCCGCCGCCAAGCTCTCCCTCGAGGAAGCGCTCGAATACATCGAGGACGACGAATACGTCGAGGTCACCCCGCTGAACATCCGCCTCCGCAAGAAATACCTGACCTCGCTCGAACGCCGCCGCATCCGCGGCAAGATGCTGAAGGCCGAAAACGCCGAGTAAGGCAAATGCCCGGACGCAGTTCAGCCGACACGACGAAGACAGCCCCATGATCGACTTCCAGAACGTCACCAAGCTCCTGGGCGGCAAGGCCATCCTCGACAACGCATCGTTCCGAATCAACCAGGGCGAGCGCGTCGGCATGGTCGGCCCGAACGGGACCGGCAAGACCACAGTCTTCAGCATGATTCTCGGCGAGCTCCCGCCCGACAAGGGCGAGATCCTGATCCCGGAACGCCTCCGCATCGGCATCCTCCGCCAGCAGGTGGACCTCTCCGACAAGCAGGAGGACGTGCTCTCCTACGTCGCCGCCACCGGCGAACTCCCGGCCATCCAGGCACGCCTCGCGGAAGTCGAACGCGCCCTCGAGTCCGATCCGTCCAACCCGCAGCTGCTGAACGAGTTCGGCCACCTTCAGACGACCTACGAACACCTCGGCGGCTACGACTCCGGGCACCGCGCCGAAGCCGCCCTCGCCGGGCTCGGGTTCGACGAGGACGTCTTCCACAATCCGCTGAACTCATTTTCCGGCGGCTGGCAGATGCGCGCCTCCATGGCGCGCGTCCTGCTCTCCGAACCCGACATCCTCCTCCTCGACGAACCCTCCAATTACCTCGACATCCCCGCCGTGGAATGGCTTCAGCGCCGCCTGCGCGTCTACACCGGCACGCTCCTGCTCATCTCCCACGACCGGTTCCTGCTGAACTCCCTGACCGACGTCACGCTGGAGATCAACGGCGGCAAGGCCACGCGCTACTCCGGCAGCTACAGCAAGTACGTGGTCGAACGCGAATCGCGCTCCGCACTCGCCGAGGCCGCGCGCAAGAACACCGAGAAGCGCCGCGAAAAGCTGAAGGAGAACATCGAGCGGTTCCGCTACAAGGCGAGCAAGGCCGCCCAGGTCCAGATGTGGATCAAGATGCTCGACAAAATGGAAACCGAGGAGCTGCCCGAACAGCTTCATTTCCAGGGGCGCATCCGCATCCCGGAGCCGCCGCGCTGCGGCGCCGAGGTCTGCGCGGTCGAAAACGTCTCGCATTCCTACGACGGCGCGCGGTTCGTCTTCCGCGACGTCTCGTTCGCCATCAACAACGGCGACAAGCTCGGCATCGTGGGCTACAACGGCATGGGCAAGACCACGCTGCTCCGCATCATCGCCGGCACGCTCGCACCCACCGCCGGACGCGCCCGCCTCGGCCACAACGTCGTGATCGGCTACCAGGCGCAGGAATTCGCCGAACTCCTGCCCGCCGAGGAGGCCGCCTACGACGTCGTGAAGCACGCCGCGCCCGGCGACACCCCGCCGTCGCGCATCCGCGAGATCCTCGGCGCGTTCGGATTCTCCGGCGACGACGCCATGAAGCAGTGCAAGGTGCTGTCCGGCGGCGAGAAGATCCGCCTGTGCTTCGCACGCATCTTCGTGAACCCGCCGAACCTGCTCATCCTCGACGAACCCACCACGCACCTCGACATCGCCGCGCGCGAGGCGCTTCAGGACGCGCTGGTCGACTACAAGGGCACGGTCTGCTTCGTCAGCCACGACCTCGAATTCATCCGCGGCACCGCCACCAGCATCCTCGAAATGCGCCACGACCGCGTGAAACGTTTCTTCGGCAACTTCGACTACTACAAGGAAAAACTCGCGGAGGAGGAAGCCTCAAACGCGCCCGCCGCAAGTTCCCAGCAGAAATCAAATGCGAACGCCTCGTCCGGTTCATCGGCGAATTCCGGTTCGACTGCCCAGCCACAGCAGACTCAAACCGTCGGCAAGGACCGCCGCCGCGAGAAGGCCGCCAGACGCAATGCCCTGCTCCCCGAAAAACGCCGCATCGAACGCGGCCTGGCAAAGTGCGAGAAGATCATCGAGGACGCCGAAAACGAGAAGGCGGAGATCGACAAACAGCTCATGGAAGCCACGCCGCAGACCGATTTCGCCGCCCTCCAGAAACGCCGCAAGGCCCTCGACTACGACATCGCCGAGGCCACCGTCGAATGGGAACACCTCGCCTCCGAGCACGAAGATTTCATGAAGAAATACAACGAGGAAGACTGACGTCTTCACTGCGGTAATGCGCGGCTCCGTTCGCGCATGGGAGTTCCCTGACTCCGCCGTCCTCGCCCTCCTTTCCTTACCCACGGATCTTTTCTATAATTCTTGCCCTCGCGCCTCGCGGTCAAGTAAAGAGGTGCGAGTGCCAGCTCGCCTTCCGAGGAGCGAAGCGACCCCCGAAGGGAAATCACTTCGAGATTGGCGACCAGTTCGAACGGCCGATCTTTTCTTTGCCGGAAACGAGCCTGCGTTTCGCGCCAAGCCAGGTGTCGATCACATAGAGAGCGTTGTCCATGGTCAGCGTAATGTGGCGGTTGTCGGGAGCCCAGGATGGATCCTCGCCGATGAACGTGTTGTTGCCAGCCACGCCGATAGCCTCCATAACGCCGGATGTGCCGTCCGCGCTGAGTTTCGCCACGCGCAGTTCGTAGTGGCCGTTGACCTTGGCGCAGTAGGCTATTTTGTTGTCGGCGGACCAGGACGGCATGACGCGTTCGCTCCCGTCGAGACCGGAGATTTCCACTGCCTCGCCGCCCGCGAACGGATCGATCACGAAGAGGCCAGCTTGACCGCTCTGCGCCTCGGACACGAAAACGAGCTTCGTCCCGTCCGGGCTCCAGCGCGGGCTTGCCTCGGCGGACTTGGTTTTGGTATGCTGTTTCAGCAAGCCGCCCTCGGTCGGACGCGTGTACAAGTCGATTTGATTGTTTCGGGCGTGAATGAACGCGAGGGTGCTTCCATCGGGGGAAAGCGCGCCGTCTGAACTGATGCCTTCGTACCGCGTGAGCCTGCGGGAAAGCCCTGTTTCAAAGCTGTATTGCACGAGATTCGTTTCGGTTGGGCTGTAGTAGCTGTAAATAATGCTGTTTCCGTCAGGAGCCCAGACCGGTTCGACGTTGAGCGCGTTGTTCTTCGTGATCTGCTTGATGTTCGAGCCGTCGAAGTCGCACATAAAGATTTCGCAGACCGTGCCGTCGGTAGTGGAGGAGAATACGATCTTCGAGCAGCAGATGCCGGGGATGCCGAATATCTTGTTCAGGACCGTATCGACCGCCGTGTGCGCGGCGTCGTCCACGTCCCTGCTGTCCGTGACGCGAAACGAATACAGAGGTGTCCCCGCGTTGTTCGAGACCGTGACCGTAAAATCGGCATATTTGCCTTGCGTTGAAACCTGATAGGCGGCGCTGCCGGATTCCAGTACGTTGAACCAGCCGCAGTTCCTGAGGTCGGAGAGAATCTTCTCGGAAAGCGTCCGGATGGAGAGCTCGCTTGTGAATACGAGCGTCGGGTTGGCGTGTTTAACCGTGGCGGCAGTGCTCTCACCAGAGATTTCCTGCGTAGAACCTGATTCGGTCGGAGGTATCGGCTTCTGCCCCCCGCTATCCTGTCGATGCAAAACGACGACAAGGAAGAATCCGAGCGCAAGGAGTAGGATGATGACCACGCCGCAAACGCTCTTTTTGAGGATTGTATTTAAGACATGACCTTTTGACATTTTGATCGCCTGTTGAAATTATTGCCCCAGTCGTTTGAGTGCTTTCTTCGCTTCTTCGTGCCCCTGTTCCGCAGCCTTCTGATACCATCTTATAGCTTCATTCCTATTGGTAATCACGCCAAACTTGCCAGTCCCCCTTTCCCCCCAAAAACCGTTTTCATACATTCTCCCCAGCTCAAACTGAGCATTTGCATCTCCGCGATCTGCGGCTTCTCGGGTTGTTTGGATTCGTTGTTCAATGGGGGATGTTTCTGTAAAGCGGTTTATTCCTATCGGTTCAGGTTTCTTTTCGTGTTTGGCTTGATAGATAGCCGTACCAACTAACACGCATATAATTATAAGACCAGACCATCCAATTTCTTTGGTTTTCTTTTTTGTTCTCTGCTTCGCCCCGCATTGAGAGCAGAAGTCTGCTGCCTGCTTCATCTCTGCCCCGCAGGAACGGCAAAAGATCTTTTCTTGAGCAGGGATCATCTTCGTTCCACACTTGCAGCAGAATGCCTCGTTCTGCTCGGTTTGATATTTGCACTTTGGACAAACCAGAGTTGACATGTTTTACCTCATGAAAATTGTTTTATCAGATATGATCTCTGCAGAGAGTAGTTTGCATAAGGAATTCTTATCCGGCGCGATGCTGTCTGTCTGGACCATGTATCGAATCATACAGTTTATTCCCGATATTACTTCCGCAATATGAAAGGGAAATAAAGATAATGATCGCGCCAATTAGATATAAAAGCTTTCGCACTGCGGTCCAAAACTGTTTTTTTGAGCTAAAAGCATTTGCGAGATTTATATCAAGATCATTGTCTTCCTGCGCATCCTGTTTCGCTCCACATTGCGAACAGAAATCTGTCCCCGGTTTCAGTTCAGCTCCGCAAGAGCTACAAAAAGCTTTTTCTGGGACAACGGCAAGCATTGCCCCACATTTGCAACAAAACTGTTCGTTTCCTTCGGTTTTGTAATTGCATTTCGGGCAGATAAGAGTTGACATTTTGATTCTCCCCCAAAAAATATTGTGGTTATTGTTTTTTATTTTTGCATTGACTTATACTCATCCCAGTATTCTGTATATTTCGTGTAACCTACAGAAAGGATTCTACAAATTTCTTCTTCACCACCCTTTTTCTGTTCATTCAAAATGTGTCTTGTCCGTATAATCAAATCCTTATCATTTGTGATCATTGAAAACATTTTTTGATTAGTTTTGTTTTGAATGTATTCACATATATTAATAATATCAATATCCGCATAGGCATATGGATTTATTGTTTTTTTGATGTCGCTGATATAAAGTAGGTTGGAATCTGAAAATTGCATAATACGTCTTAATGCTAATCTAGCTTTAAACCTTTTTTCTTGATTGTAGTCATCTTTTTGCCTAATGACTTCATCATAAACAGATGACGTAATAATGATTTTCTGATTGTTTATGGAACACTGTACGAAAAGATCCTGCCAAAAACAATCCAAATCGCTATCCATCAATATATTTGTGTCAACAATAATAGGACAACGTATAATTGCCTTTAGTTTCATTTCTGTTTCTGCCTTGTTTTTTGTTGGAACTCCTTTGTAAATAAAATTCCAAAAACCAGTCTGACTCATATCTAAAACGAAGGAACGTCTCGCATTTTCGGCTCTACGATCTTCTTCTTCAGCCCTGCGCCTTTCTTCAGCCCTACGCATTTCTTCAGCCATGCGCCTTTCTTCTTCTTTGTTTTTTTCTTTATTCTTTTTGATGGCTTTTACCAGGATCACAGAAAGCCAAGCTACTAAACAGCCAAGGGGCATAGTTATGATTCCCCAGACAAAGAATCCAGCGATGAAACAAAAAAAGAGGATAAGATAACCCAAAAGCTCAAACATGTTAATACTCCGTCTTTTTAGACACTACCAATGCGAGCAGCATCATTTCTTGCCTAAGTATCATCTAGTATAAAGATCGATAAAAAACCAAGCTCCGATGAAAAATGCTGCTACCCCGCCCCAATTAAAGGCTTCCTCCATAGATTCATCTGACGGCAAATCCCCACAGGCGGTGAGTAGAAATGTAATCAGGATGAAGGCAACGATGATGATTAATACTTGCAGAATACGGAGTGAAGAAATCATGTTTGACACTTTCTGTTGAGATGTTTGGTTGTTTTCGAAGGACAAAAAGAATAGGCTAATTGATTGTTGCATTCCCCGATGTATTTGATAATCTCTAAATCGGCAGATCATTTCTAACTGGTGCACAAGACTTCAAACACAGAATAATTCCTGCAATTAAAAGAAAAACACCAATTCCAAGAACAATGCCATATTCCATGGGGGAATAGGCATTTACCATTTCTACTACAGGTGTCGATACTGTTTTATCCGGTGTGCCAACGGCTGCGCCAACAGCAGCGCCACCGCCCCCAAGAAGAGCGGCGAGCCCCAAACAGACAACCCCTGCCGGAATTCCAACACCTGTTCCGCATAGCGCAACACCAATTCCTCCGATAGATGCGCCAAGCACTCCTCCGGCTACAGCTCCGGTTGCTGCGCCAACGGCAGTAGTGGTGCCCCGATTGCCTTCGATGACTTCCTCTTCCATGTGTGTAAACGCATTTTGTTTCGATCTCATGGTAAAACCGAGCGCCAATAAGACAAGTCCCAAAACGACTAAAACGACACCTATTGTTTTCATGAAAAACTCCTGATTATGTTTTGTCAAACGGAATGGTGCGTTGTTTTGTTTGCGGGTTCGTGGTTGACGATGGCATCGTAGATCTGGGCGCTGGCTCGGAGCTGACGGATGAAATCGTCGTCCTCGGAAAGTTCCTTCAGCAGAGCGGCGCATGCGGGGCATTCCTTCAAGTGCGCCTGACAGGTCAGACGTCCGAGAATAGACATTTGATGATTGCGGTAAAGTTCGAGGTCTTCTTTCGTGTAGTGATTTGCCATGACTATTGTTCCTCCAGCTTCGATATGATTTCCTTCAATGCGGCGATGCAGCGGCTCTTCGCCGTGTAGACGGCGGCGACGGACAAGTTCAGAAAATCCGCGACTTTCTGCACCGGGCGTTCCTGAAGGGCGTACATTTCGAACGCCACATAGGTTTCCGGCTGGACATGCCCTTTCAGCTCCGTGAGCGCCATCGCGAGGACGTGCCGCTTCCATTCCTCGTTCCAGAGCTCTTCCCAGATGTCAACAGCGGGCTCGGCGACCCGCTGCGCCGGATCGTCCAGCTCGACAACGCCGTCCCGCTTCCGGAGAATCTTCAATGCCTGATTCCGGATAATCCCGCGCAGATAGTGCCGGAACCGCCCGCGGGACTGGTCGTAATGAAACACGACGTCATCCGGGATATGGTCCGGGTCGTACTTCCCCACGATGTCTTTCCTGAATATCTCGGACATGACCTGCTGGACAAGTTCGTCGTTCTCGTCCGGCGTCAGCATGCAGTCCTGCCCGCAGAGCAGGATCAGCGGCTTGTAGGCGGCGTAGAACTCGGCCCAGGAGACCTCGTCTCCAGCCCGGACCTTTGCCAGCAGCGATTTTTTGGTCGTGAATGCCATGATCTGAATTACCTCCGTACCACCTACTACCTCGCCGGACCCGTTTCTGACACCGGATTCTGATTTTTATCGAATTTTATCGTCTGAAGTACCTGCGCGAACTGCTCCCGCCGCATGGCATAGCGGTCCTTGCTGCAGCCGAGGGAAATCGAAATGAGGCGGCCGTTCACGTCGACCACATACCCGTTGATGCGGAAATCCGGGTAGAGGGAGTAGTCGAGATACACGCAGGGGAATCCCTGGAACGTCGTCTTTCTGACCTCATAAATGTCAACGTCGTAATCAATCGCCTGTTTCATCGCCGCCCGCGACTGAAGCCTGATTTCGTCCTCGCTCATCTCGAAAAGCGCCCTGTATTTCGACTTCTCGGTGAACGTGATTTTATCCTGCGGCCTGGTCTCGTAGTCCAGATAAATCGTGTCAACGCCGGATTGATACTCCGACAGGAAAAGATCGATCCGTTTCCGGTCCCCATCGGTCAGGTCCGGGTTGGTATCCCTTCGTTCCCGCACCAGTTTGGCGATCGTCTCCTTGGAGACAATGTCCCACTGGGCAGGCACGGTCATAGTAACGCCGAGCGTGGCATTGGTGTACTGCTGCGTTTCCTGCTTGCTGAGGTCAAAGGTTTGCGGCATGGCTTCCTGTCGGGCAAGGACGGACTGCACCTCGGAATAGACGAACCACGTCGCTCCTGCCGCTAACGCCAAGACCACGAGGGAAAGCAGCCAGTGCTTCCTGATGAACGAGCAGGAATGAAGAATCGCACTGCGGAGACCAAGCCGGAACCGTTTCAGCTGATACGCGGCTTTGTCCCGAAGTGTTTCCCCGGTTTCGAGCTTGCGCTTGATTTCGGACAGCTCTTTTTCCAGTTCGCTGATGGAATTGATTCGCGTCACCGGATCCTTGTCGCAGAGCCGGAACGAGAGCCGGAGGAACAGCTTGAAGGAAAGCGTCAGCGGGAGTTCCTTCGGAATCGTCGGCCACGCCTGCGGTTCCTGGCCCGTGATGGTGCAGTAGATCACCTTGCCGAACGCGTACAGATCGTTTTTCTGTGTGGTTTTCCGGTTTGCGGGGGCGCCTCCTTCCGCAGTCCGCACTTCGGGCGGAAGAAAGTCGATGGTTCCGGCTAACGATGTGGCCGCCGTGGAAAGTGAGGAGATCAGACCGATGTCGCCGAGCTTCGGGACGCCCTTGACGAACAGAATGTTGTCCGGCTTGATGTCCCGGTGCGCGAATCCGGCATCGTGGATGGTCCTAATCCCGGCGAAGATCGCCGACAGAACGCCGAAAACCTCGTCCTGAGGCAGCGGACCGCGATTCAGACGGGCGGCAAGGGTGTCCGATTTATAATCTTCCTTGGAAACGGAATCGGCGGCCTCCATCGTGTAGAAGAAATGCTCCTCGTCCTCCTCAACGTGGAATATCTGGAGGAGTTCCGGCGAGTTCTCCGTGATCCTGCGGTAGTTGATGACGCCTTTCAGCTCGCGGGACCAGGAATCGCCGAGTTTCTTCTTCGGTACGATCTTGACCGCCATCTTCCGCCCGGAGATGTCCTGGCAATACCACACGTCCCCGAACGCGCCGCATCCGCAGTGCGCCAGAAGTTTCAGGCCGTGGAATTGTTCTGTGGTTCCGGTGTTCATGGTCGGGCTTTTGTCGGGATAGGCCGCGCCCGCCGGACGAACGAACTTCCGGCTGGAGAAGAATGATGACTGACGAGACGAACGGACAGTTGCATGGCGGCCTCGGTGGGGAGTTTGCATCCTTGCGTATGAGGCGGTATCCGAGAACAAAAAAGCCGGACGCCTCCCCATGCGTGAACATGCAGGTCCAGCCAAGAACCTGCTCAATAGACGATAGAGAAACGCCCAGCAGAAACGGAGACACAATGCTCCTGCTGGTATTTCGTACTCTGGATCAAAAGATTAATTGCAAACTTGGTCGGTTTTCGTGTACTTTTGATTGAAATACGGCTGAAATGAGCTCGAAAACGGATTCCCGTTGGTCAGGAAAGCGATTCCAAAACACAATGTACACGCTGTCGGAGAAAAAGCAAATGGGTTTTCTGCTTTTTTTAGTAAAAAACTTCCTTTGAGGGGAAATATTGGACGCTTTGCGTCCCGCTTCGCTGGGGGCGGCTATGCCGCCTCGGTAGCCTCGCTCACGCTCGGCGACAAGTTTTATTTACCGCGAGACGTGCAATAAAATTGCAACTACTTTCAATTTTTGTTGCAACACACAAAAACAGGAGACGTGAGCAGCGAACGCTTCGCTGGGGGCGCGCATTCGCGCTCCTCGGTGGCCTCGCTCATGCTCGGCAGTTTTCTTTACCGCGAGACGCGAGATACAAATTTTTTAGAATTTTAGAATATGGAATGGAGTACCTTTTTTTACCGCGAGGCGCGAAACAAAAATGCAACTACTTTCAATCAAGTTGCATACTTTCGAACAAACTGAATGAATATGGATTGCTTCACTTTGGGGGCGGCTCTGCCGCCTCGGTGAACTCGTTTGTACGAGTTCGACAGATTACTTAACCGCGGGACGCGAGGGCAGAGAAAAACCTAACATTCGGTTTTTCTATTTCTACGGGGCAGCGCGAGGATTCTTCCGAAAATCAGGCACCTTTTTCATCGTTGACGGGGGGATTCTTCCGAGGAGCAGGCACCTTTTTCATCATTGGCGGGGTGTTTTTCCCGGATCACTGCGCTGTTTTTTCCCGATTATGGATTTGAAAATCGGGTTCGGCGTGTGATTGTATTCGCAGCTTTTCACCCCCCCCTTCACCTCAGGCACGATTCCGGGGATCCGCTCTCTCATTCCGGGCACCATGTACGGAGTTCACACATCCACTTCAAGTGCGGTTCCGGGGATCCGCTCCCACATTTTCAGTTGAGATTCCAAGGTCCCGCTCCATCTTTTTCAGGCACGATTCCGGGGATCCGCTCCCCCATTTTCTGACGCGGCCCCGGGGATCCGCCCCTCACTACAGCACCCATTCAAGGAGTCCAGTATGCCCGGAAAAAGTCCATTTCTGCAACTTCCGCACAAAAAAAAGAACACCGCGCCATCAAGGCGATGCGGTCTTTTTCCCAAAAAAACAAAATTCTTTCATATTTTCGAGAAAAAAACATTTGCATTGTGGGACATTCCCTATTATATTTTTGAAAAAGCAATTCAAAACACCTGTTTTGACACCATCTGAACAGGGAATGACACATATAAAGGAATCCCTCTATGCCTCAAGATCTCCAGAATCCAGCCCAGGTCATCAAGTATGAAGGCGATAACCAGACCTTCATATGGAAACATCCCGCAGAAGACTTTTTCAGCGGCACCCAACTGATCGTCCACGAATCGCAGGAAGCCGTTTTCTTTATGAACGGCCAGGCGCTTGATTCCTTCGGCGCGGGACGGTACACCCTGGAAACCCAGAACATCCCGATGGTGTCGAAGTTTCTCCACCGCGTCACCGGCGACACGACTCCTTTCCACTGCGAAATCTACTTCATCAACAAGACCGAGCAGATGGCGATCAAGTGGGGAACGGACACGAAAATGGAATACGTGGAGCCGACATTCGGCTTCCCGATCCAGATCGGCGCCTGCGGAGAAATGAACCTGCGGATCGAGGACGGACGCAAACTCCTGATCAAAGTCGTCGGAACCGAACACGGTATCACACAGCAGGCGCTTGTTCAGAAAATGCGCGCATTCCTGATGACCAAGGTCAAGCCGTATATCGTAACGTTGATCCGCGAGAAAGCCATCAACATTTTCCAGATCGACGAACATCTGGAGGAAATGTCGCATGTCCTGCACAAACGCCTTCTTCAGGATTTCCTGGATTACGGCGTGTCGATGGAGCGGTTCTTCGTTACGACGATCCTGAAGCCGGAAGACGACAAGAACTATCGCCGATTCAAGGAAATCCATTTCCGTCAGTATGCAGACATCGCCGAGGCGAAACTCCGCCAGCAGGTCGGCGTGATCGACCAGCAGACCGCCGCACAACGCATGGTCATCGAAGCACAGGGACTGGCGCAGAAACGCAGTCTGGAAGGCTACACCTATCAGGATGAACGCGGCTTCGATGTCGCCGAACGCATCGCATCAAACGAGGCCGTCGGGCAGTTCACCAACATGGGCGTCGGCCTCGGAATGATCACGGGCATCGGAAACAGCGTCGGCACGACCGTCGGCGGCATGATGTCGAACACCGTGCAAAACGCCATGTCGCCCGGCTCGCAGCCACGGCAGGCCGCGCCGCAGGAAAACGCTCCGCAGGCTGCCGCTTGCGCAAAGTGCGGATCGCAGCTCCCGGAGAATGCGAAATTCTGTCTGAACTGCGGCGAAAAAGTCACGTCGAAGGCAGCAAGCGCTTCGGTCGCCTGCCCGAAATGCGGCGCCCAGCTCCCGCCTGGCGCAAAATTCTGCCTCGAATGCGGGTCGCCTCTCCTCCTGAAATGCCCGAACTGCGGAAAAGAATTGCAGGCCGGCGCGAAATTCTGCCTTGAATGCGGAACCAAAATCTAACCTGTTTATGGAAGGATAACACAATATGAATTCCCATCAAATACGATCGATTGTCGCCGCATTTGTCGCCATCCTGGTCCTGACTGCGCTTCTCCTCCTCATTCCGATAACCCCGCTTGTTATCGCCGGATATCTTTTCTCCGTCCTTGGCATCATAGAGTTTTTCGGCTCGCTCGTCTACCTCGCCGGCAGCACGAAAAAAGACTACCTCGTCAACACTTCGTTCCCCTACACCACACGCGGATATGCCAGTGCGGCGTTATTCTTCTCCATTCTGGTTGCCGCCCTGGAGTATTTCGACGTATGGACGATGAAAACAGGTTGGTTTATCTTTATTCAGATCCTCTTCGTCGCGGGGTTGATCGTCATGCTTCTCATGCTCAGTTCGGGCAAGGAGCTGATCGAAAACGTCGGCGACAATGTCGCGGTCAAGTATTCGAACTGGAAGCTTCTTCTGGCCGATGTCGAGGCCGTTCTTGCAAAGACCGCACCGGAATCCGGGAAGGACGTCTCCGCCGTCCGCGACGCCGTCAAATATGCCGATCCCATGAGCCATCCGGCGCTGGACGGGCTCGAACAGGAAATTCGCGGCAGCATCGCGCGGCTCGCGAAGCTTGCCGAGGAGAAGAAAGCCTCTGAAATCACCGCGTTGTGCGTGCAGATCCAGAACCAGATCAAAGACAGGGCGAGTCGGCTTAAATCTTTGAAATAACCCTCCTGTTCAGGAGTTTTCTCATGGCAAACATTCAATGCAAGATGTGCGGCGGCGTCAACGAAATACAGGACGGCGTCACCTCCGGCGTCTGCCAGTACTGCGGCAGCCTGACTACGTTCCCGAAGTTCAGCGACGAGCAGACGGAACACCTCTACAGCCGTGCCGAGCATTTCCGCCAGAAAAACGACTTCGACAAAGCCGTTTCGACCTACGAATCCATCCTGAACCGCAACAGCGAGGACCCGGAAGCATATTGGGGATTGGTGATCTCCCGCTACGGCATCGAGTATGTCGAGGATCCGGCAACGCATGAGCGCATTCCGACCTGCCATCGTGTCCAGTACGAATCCATCCTCGCCGACTCGGATTATCAGAATGCGCTGAAGTATGCTTCGGGAAGCGACCGTGACATCTACGAGAAAGAAGCAAATCGCATTGCGGAAATTCAGAAGGGCATTCTCCGCATCTCTGCTCAAGAGAAGCCTTATGACGTGTTCATTTGCTACAAGGAAACGACCGAGGGCGGCACACGCACGAAGGATTCAACGCTCGCACAAGACATCTATTATCAGCTCACAAACCAGGGGTTGAAGGTCTTTTTCTCTCGCATCACGCTGGAGGATAAGCTTGGTCAGCAGTACGAGCCGTATATTTTCGCAGCATTGAATTCAGCCAAGGTCATGCTTGTAATCGGGTCGAAGAAAGAATACTTCGAGGCGGTCTGGGTGAAAAACGAATGGAGCCGATTCCTGGCTTTGATGAAAAAAGATCGCTCGAAGCTCCTGATCCCGTGCTACCGGGATATGGACGCCTACGACATCCCGGAGGAGCTTTCCCTATTCCAAAGTCAGGACATGAGCAAGATCGGATTCATCCAGGACATCCTGCGCGGCATCATGAAGGTCGTGAACGCCGGAAAGACCGAGGCGAAAACCGCCCCTGTCACGGCTTCCGGCGGCAATACCGGGACGGATAAGCTCATGAAACGCATCTCGGTGCTTCTGGAACAGCAGGACTGGAACAAAGCGCAGGAAACATGCGAGAAGGGGTTCGACCTGGATCCCGAAAACCCGAAGCTCTACCTCATGATGTGCATGGCTTCCCTTCATATCCCGAACGAGGACGCGTTGCGTAACTGCACACAGGATCTTTCCGCCGACAGGAACTTCCGGACGGCGCTGAAATTCGCCTCCGGCGAGTACCGGAGCCGGCTTGAGGCGATTCAGCAGGATTCCCAGGTCAGATTTTTCCTGAAGAAATGTGCGGAAGACAACCATATCCAGGACGTGTCGCAGCTTTTCACGAGCAGTGCCCCGCTGAAAAACAACCCCAATTTCCAGTCGGCGCTGAAGTTCGCGTCGCCGGAGCGCAAGAAGGAACTGCTGCAGATCCAGTACGACCAGGCCGAGTCTTTCCTGAACGACCTCCTGCGGAAATACAACGTGTCCGACCTGAGGATGGTGAACGTGTCTCTCGCCTCGGACCCGTTATTCCTGCAGATATTGGATTCCGCTTCCCCGGAACGCCGGGAGGAGCTAAAGGACGTTCCGCGGCAGCAGTGCGATTACTTCCTCGGGAAATGCTTGGAAGCAAACCGGGTTTCCTCCGAGGCCGACCTGGCGCAAAGCGAATCGCTGCTTGCCGAAGACGACAATTTCAAAAACGCACTCCTCTTCGCCTCTCCCGAGCGGAAGACGGAACTGCAGCAGATCCAAAGCAAACAAACGGATTCTTTTCTGGAGCGCTGCATAAGGGACAATGGCGTCTCTTCGCCGGAACAATCGCCGGAACCGATAACGCTTGATCCATGGTTCAACAAGGCGCTGAAAAACGCCCTGCCGGAACAGAAGAAGGAACTGCTGAAAATCCCCGACAGGCAAATTCAGTATTTCCTGGACAAATGCATGGTCAAGCATGGTGTCGGGAATATCGATGACCTGGCCCGCTGCAAAACGAATCTCAAGGATGATCCGGATTTCCAAACGGCACGAAAGTGCTGCAAAGCTATCGTCGAAGACCATGAACATGAAGATCCGGATCAGTATTCAGCAAATACAAAGCTGCAGAAGCTGGACGGGATCCTGTTCGAACAGGAGCTCGAACGGAGAAAACCGCTGATCATCCGGGCGGTCGCCGTTATCATTATCGTGATTGCTGGCATATGCATTTTCCTGTTCCGTTACTACATCGCCGCCGGACTCGGATCGACAGGGGCGGCAATCCATCTGGCGGAAAAGTGTTGGGAAGAGGGCGATCGTGACGGATCATTCAAATGGTACAAAAAAGCCGCGAAGCAGGGCAATGCCGAGGCGCAGAATTGTTTAGGCGTTTGCTACGAAGACGGCAACGGCGTGACAAAGGACCTGTCCGAAGCGGCAAAATGGTACCGAAAGGCCGCCGATCAGGGAAATGCCGCCGCGCAATGCAACCTCGGCCTTTGCTATGACAAAGGCGAGGGTGTGACAAAGAACCTTGCCGAAGCCGTGAAATGGTACCGCAAAGCCGCCGAGCAGGGAGAGGCCAGAGCGCAATGCAATCTTGCCCTTTGCTATGACAAAGGCGAGGGTGTGACAAAGGACTATTTCGAAGCGGTGAAATGGTACCGCAAAGCCGCCGATCAGGGAAATGCCACCGCGCAATGCAACCTTGGCTTTTGCTACGAAAAAGGAAACGGCGTAACAAAGGACCTGTCCGAAGCGGTGAAATGGTACCGCAAGGCCGCCGAGCAGGGCAATGCCGATGCGCAATTCAGTCTTGGCTATTGCTACGACAACGGCAATGGCGTGACAAAGAACTATTACGAAGCGGTGAAATGGTACCGCATGGCCGCCGATCAGGGCAATGCCCATGCGCAATGCAGCCTTGGCATTTGCTACGAAAACGGCCGTGGCGTGACAAAGGACCTTGCCGAAGCGGTGGAATGGTACCGCAAAGCCGCCGAGCAGGAGCATGCCGTGGCGCAATTCAACCTTGGCATTTGCTACGAAATCGGCAGTGGTGTGACAAAGGACCTTGACGAAGCCGTGAGATGGTACCGCAAGGCTGCCAAGCAGGGATATGCCGCCGCGCAATGCAACCTTGGCCTTTGCTATGACAAGGGCAACGGCGTAACAAAGGACTCCGCCGAGGCCGTGAGATGGTTCCGCGAGGCCGCCGTGCAGGGATATGCCGCCGCGCAATGCAACCTTGGCGATTGCTATCTCATCGGCAACGGCGTGACAAAGGACCAGTCCAAAGCGTTGAAATGGTACCGCCAAGCCGCCGATCAGGGATATGCCGACGCGCAATGCATGCTCGGCAATTGCTACAAAGACGGCAACGGCGTAACAATGGACTTGTCCGAAGCGGTGAAATGGTACCGCAAGGCCGCCGAGCAGGGCAATGCCGAGGCGCAGAATTGTTTAGGCGTTCGCTATTTCGGCGGTGAAGGCGTGACAAAGGACCTGTCCGAAGCGGTGAAATGGTACCACAAAGCCGCCGAGCAGGGAAATGCCGCCGCGCAATGCAACCTTGGCCTTTGCTACGAAAAAGGCAACGGCGTAACAAAGGACCTGTCCGAAGCGGCAAAATGGTACCGAAAGGCCGCCGAGCAGGGAATTACCTATGCGCAAAATGAACTTGGCAAATGCTATTTCTTCGGCAACGGCGTGACAAAGAACCTTGCCGAAGCCGTGAAATGGTTCCGAAAAGCCGCAAATCAGAGCAATGCCGATGCGCAATTCAGCCTTGGCCTTTGCTATAACAATGGCGAGGGCGTAACAAAGGACTATTTCGAAGCGGTGAAATGGTTCCGAAAAGCCGCTGATCAGGGAGAGGCCAGAGCGCAATTCAGTCTTGGCTATTGCTACGAAAACGGCAACGGCGTGACAAAGGACCTTGCCGAAGCTATGAAATGGTTCCGAAAAGCCGCAGCGCAGGACAATGCCGATGCGCAAAATGAACTTGGCGAATGCTATTTCTTCGGCAACGGCGTAACAAAGGACCTGTCCAAAGCGGTAAAATGGTATCGCATGGCCGCCGAGCAGGGAAATGCCGCCGCGCAATACAGTCTCGGCCTCTGCTATGACAATGGCAACGGCGTGACAAAGGACCTTGACGAAGCCGTGAGATGGTACCGCAAGGCCGCAGAGCAGGGATCTGAAAATGCGAAAGCAGCGCTCGAACGTCTGGAAAAATGACCGGGGAGTTCGTCTTTTTTCCAAATGAATAACCATGAAGGCAGACCGCTTCCTCGGAAAATGGTATAGCACCTGAAATCCATGTGTTCCGCCCCCCTATCATAATACATTTTTTCTCAATATTCATTTCCAACCCGAATAGAAGAACATCATGGCTTCGATTCAATGCAAGATGTGCGGCGGCGTCAACGAAATACAGGACGGCGTCACCTCCGGCGTCTGCCGGTACTGCGGCAGCCTGACCACGTTTCCAATGTTCAGCGACGAGCAGACGGAACACCTCTACAGCCGTGCCGAGCATTTCCGGAAGAAGCACGACTTTGACAAGGCCGGCTCTCGAAAATGACGTGAAAAGGACCATCGAATAAAACGACGTGTACGCCGCCGAACATCGGAACGATAATCCGATCAATCCGATGTCCGGTTTTTTGCACGGTCTTTTTCCGAATACGGATTTGAAATTCGGGTTCGGCGTGCTATTGTATTCGTAGCTTTTCACAAATCCCTTCACCTCAGGCACGATTCCGGGGATCCGCCCCACATTTCAGGCGCGATTCCGGGGATCCGCCCTCCACTCCGGCACCACTCAAGGAGTCCAGTATGCCCGAAAAAATCTATTTCTGCAACTTCCGCACGAAAATGTACGGAGCCCCCCTGCCCGACAAACTGCACAACCTCATGGCGAAGGCCGGATTCGAGACGCTCGACCTGCGCGACAAGTTCGTCGCGATCAAAATGCACTTCGGCGAGCTCGGAAACCTGGCGTTCCTGCGCCCGAACTACGCGAAGGTCGTCGCCGATTTCGTGAAGCAGCGCGGCGGGAAACCGTTCCTGACCGACTGCAACACGCTGTACCCGGGCTACCGCAAGAACGCGCTGGAACACCTCGAGACCGCCGACCTCAACGGATTCGGCCCGCTTACCACGGGCTGCCATGTGATCATCGGCGACGGGCTGAAGGGCAACGACGAGGTCGAACTCCCCGTCCCGAACGGTGTCCACTTCAAGACCGCGAAGATCGGCCGCGCCATCTCCGACGCGGACGTCATCATCACGCTGAACCATTTCAAGGGCCACGAGCTGACCGGCATGGGCGGCGCGATCAAGAACCTCGCCATGGGCTGCGCCTCGCGCGCGGGCAAAATGGCGATGCACAGCGACGGCAAGGCGGAACTCGACCGCGACCTCTGCATCGGCTGCAGGATGTGCTTCAAGCAGTGCGCGAACAATGCCCTGCACTTCGACGCCGCCAGCAAAAAGATGTCCCTCGACCGCGAAGCCTGCGCCGGATGCGGACGCTGCCTGAGCGTGTGCCCCGTCGACGCCATCCACGCTTCGATGGCCCAGGCCACCGAGCCCCTCGACGAGAAGATGGCCGAATACGCCGCCGCCGTCCTGAACGGCAAGCCGAATTTCCACATCAGCCTCATCTGCGATGTCTCGCCGAACTGCGACTGCCATTCGGAGAACGACGCCCCGATCATCCCCGACATCGGCATGCTCGCCGGATTCGACCCCGTCGCGCTCGACAAGGCCTGCTGCGACCTCTGCAACAAGATGCCGCGCATGCCGGGCTCCTGGATGGACGACTGCGGGCACGGGGACGACGTCTTCGACGACGCCCACACCAACACCCGCTGGCGCGTGACCGTCGACCACGCCATAAAAATCGGCCTCGGCACCGACCAGTACGAGCTCGTCAATCTCGACAAGTGAGCGGACCATGGAGCCGATCATCCTGCCGCACGGCGGTTATCAGAACCTCGAATCGTATCAGAACAGCGTCATCATTTTTGATGCGACAAACGATTTCTGCGCCCGTTTCCTGTAGAAAGGCGACAGGACCGTGGATCAGATGATCCAGGCGGCCAGAAGCGGCAAACAGAATATCGTGGAAGGCTGCGAGGCATCCGGCATCAGCACCGAGACCGGGATCAAACTGCTGGGTGTCGCCCGCGCCAGTCTGGAGGAATTGCTCGAAGACTACCGCGACCATCTGCGGACACATGCGCTTCCATTGTGGAAAAAAGACGATAAGCGCGTGCTGGCAGTCCGCCAGTTGGCGAGGCTGAAAGATAGATAGTGTGTCGAAAGTCAAACGAGTTTCAGAACTTTTTTTGATATTTCTCGTCATAGGGGCTTTGATGAACCACGATGGAACGGAGTATCAGAAGCATTTTTCTCATGCATGCGACCCGGACAGTCATTTTCTTTTTGCCTTTTTTGAGGAGGCGTTCCTGAAACTCCTGAAGCGCGGGGATTTTGGGAATACCGACAATAGAGTCCAAGTACAGGATTTGACGAACTCTGCCGGAAGATTTTCTGCTCATGTACGAAGAGTGGACGCTTGATCCCGATTCCTTGATGTAAGGAGCCAGCCCGGATAAGGCGGACAACTCTTTTGCGGAATACTGCTTCAGCGAGCCGAAGGTTGCGATGATCTCGCAGGCAGAAAGAAAACTGACTCCATGAAGTGAACTCATCAGCACAACTTCCTTTCGAACTTTATCATCTTCCTTGGCACACTTCTTGATTTCGAGGTCAACTTCCTTGATTTTCTCCTCAAGCATGGCAATCGTTTGTTTGTTGATTTCGATAGAGAACGGTTCCTTCAAAGTTTCCTGCCGATTCTTGAATTCAATCTTTGCTTTGATAAGAGCGGCTCTTGTCCGGGTAAGTTCTCGAAGCGCAAGGACTGTTTTTGAGGGAAATTTTGTCGGTTTCGGCTGACGTTCCGTACCGAAACGGGCAATCGCCTGAGCATCCAGACGGTCGGTTTTATGAGGCAGGTTCAGACTTTGGATGAACGCATGAATGCTGCCCGCGTTTTCGATCGTTACAGCGACATCGGGACGAATCTCTCTGATCCATCCGGCCAGATGCTCCGAATAGTAGCCCGTTGTCTCCATGACAATGCGGACTTCCGCCTCGGGAAACTGTTCCTGGATCCAATGAAAGAACTTTTCCACCTCGTCTTGATCGCGTTTGAACGAGCGGCAGGGAAGCGAGGTCACTTTCTTGCGTTCCTGTGCAGCAGGATCGTCCAAAGCCGCTACAAAATTGTTTTTGCCAACGTCGATTCCCGCCCAAATTACATTTTTTGCCTCGTCCATACTTGTTTTTCTCCTGTTGTGATGTAAATTAAGAGTGTGCTTTCCCTGACCCACCTTGCAATATGCGGCCTTAACCGGCCTTGATAGCTGTACGGTCTTGTGGAAAAGCATGGTAGCGGAAGCATCTCTCAATCTATAAGACGATTTCAAGGAATCGAGGTCTTATTCGAGATGATGCTTCCGCGATTTTCATCGACTGGCTGCCGAATCCAATCCTTTTACCATAGCACGTGCCTTCCTTTTCTGCAACTTTTTCCTTTTCCTCCGACGAGCTCCAATGCCCATTCTCGGAAAAGGAAAGTTGCAGACGTGAACAACAGTATATAACATACAAGGTCTTATAGATAGTGTGTCGAAAGTCAAACGAGTTTCAGAACTTTTTTTGATAATTCTCGGCATAGGGGCTTTGATGAACCACGATGGAACGGAGTATCAGAAGCATTTTTCTCATACATGCGGCCCGGACGGTCATTTTCTTCTTGCCCTTTTTGAGGAGGCGTTCCTGAAACTCCTGAAGCGCGGGTATTTTTGGGTGGCGATCTTATAAATCTCGCCTCTCAAACTCCGGAGCCTCTTGAGCTGGCACATTGTCTGTCTCCTGATAAAAATCTCAAAACCTATCCGTGTCTATAATTTATGACTGGGACGGGAAAAAGTCAAATCGTTTTCAAAACAAAAAAGCGGGACCGGAATCCTGTGTAGGATTTCGGTCCACATATTCTTCGTGCGCGAGCGTAGCCGCGCACTACTTCAGCACCGCTTGCGGTGTTATTTCTTGCCGTCGAGCTCTTCGAGGGCGGCCTTGCGGCTGAGGCGGATCTTGCCGCTGCGGTCGATATCCACGACCTTCACGCTCACGACGTCGCCTTCCTTGCAGATGTCGGTGACGTTCGCGACGCGGTAGTTCGCCATCTCGGAGATGTGCAGGAGACCGTCCTGTCCGGGCAGGATCTCGACGAACGCGCCGAAGTCCTTCACGGTCTTCACGACGCCGCGGTAGATCTTGCCGATCTCGGCCTCGGCGGTGTAGAACTGGATCTTGCGCTTGACCTCTTCGAGGACATCCTTGTTTGCGGCGAGGATGCTGACGGAGCCGTCGTCGGCGATGTCGACCTGCGACTGCGTGGACTCGGTGATCTCCTTGATGTTCTTGCCGCCGGTGCCGATGAGGGCGCCGATCTTGTCCGGGTTGATGTGGACGACTTCCATCTGGGGAGCGCGCGGACTGACCTCGGGACGCGGCGCGGCGATGCAGTCGCGGACGACCTTGTGGATTTCGGCGCGGGCGGCCTTGTTCTGCTGCATGGCACGGGCGAGCGTGGCGATCGGGATACCGGGGAGCTTCAGGTCGAGCTGGAAGCCGGTGATGCCTTCCTCGGTGCCGCAGACCTTGAAGTCCATGTCGCCGAAATGGTCCTCTGCGCCGATGATGTCGGTGAGGAGGAGCTCTTTGCCGGTGTCATCGGTCACGAGGCCGCAGGAGATGCCCACGACCGGAGCCTTGATCGGCACGCCGGCGTCCATCAGGGCGAGCGTGGCGCCGCAGACGGAAGCCATGGAGGTGGAACCGTTCGACGCCATGATCTCGGAGACGCAGCGGACGGTGTACGGGAAATCCTTCGGCATGACCTGCGCGACGGAGCGTTCGGCGAGGTTGCCGTGTCCGATCTCGCGGCGGCCGGGGCCGGCGATGCGGCCGGTTTCGCCCGTGCTGTAGTTCGGGAAATTGTAGTGCAGGTAGAATTTCTTGACGTTGGTACCGCCGTAGATCCTGTCGGACTCCTGGGCGTCCTTCGGGCCGCCGAGGGTGGCGATCACGAGCGCCTGGGTCTCGCCGCGCTGGAAGAGCGCGCTGCCGTGGACGACGGGGAGCACGCCGACTTCGGCGGAGAGCGGGCGGATCTGGGTCACGCCGCGGCCGTCGGGGCGGTAGCCCTTCTCGAGGATCGCCTTGCGGATGGTGGCGCGGACGTACTTGTCGAACGCCATGCCGAGGTAGAAGTTGAAATCCTCTTCGCCGTAGGCTTCGAGATACTGCGCCTTCAGCTGTTCGGCGCAGAGTTCCTTCAGAACGGCGAGTCCCTTTTCGCGGTCTTCCTTGCCGGGGACGAGGCACGCGGCCTCGATCTTGTCGGAAATGAGCGCGATCATGGCGGCGTTGAAGTCTTCCGGGACGAGGTGGAGCGTGGGCTCCTTCTTCGGGCGGCCGACCTTGGCGGCGAGTTCGAGCTGCGCTTCGCACTGCTTCTTCACGATCTCGTTGGCGAAGACCATCGCCTTTTCGAGCGTGTCCTCGGAGCATTCCTTCGCCTCGCCCTCGATCATGATGACCTTGTCCGGCAGGCCGGCGTAGACGAGCTCCAGCGTGCTCTTTTCCATTTCCTGGATCGTCGGGTTCGCGACGAACTGGCCGTCGATGCAGCCGACGCGGACGGCACCGATCGGGCCCCGGAACGGCAGGTCGGAAAGCACGAGCGCGGTGGACGCGCCGAGCATGGAGAGCACGTCGCCCTCGTTCACGCCGTCGGCGGAGAGAAGCAGGCCGCAGACCTGGACTTCATCGAAGAAGCCTTCGGGGAAGAGCGGGCGGATCGGGCGGTCGGCCATGCGGCAGATCAGGATTTCCTTGTCGCTGGGACGGCCTTCGCGTTTGATATAGCCGCCGGGGAATTTGCCGGCCGCGGAATACTTCTCGCGGTAGTCGACCTGCAGCGGGAAGAAGTCCTGGCCTTTCTTGGCCTCGCCGGAACAGGCGGCGGAGAAGACGATGGTGTCGCCCTGGCGGACCGTGCAGGAGCCGTTGGCGAGGTGTGCGAGTTTGCCGGCAGCCAGCGTGAGGTCGCGGCCCGGTCCGATGTTGATCTTGACGGAGATTTCCTCCAGCATGATGTACCTCCTTGAGGTGGTTTGTGCCTCAGGAGCCTGCATGTCCCCGAATGGATTATGGTTTTTTCGTTCGGTTGCCCGCGTGGAACCGCGGTATCAGCCTCCGCGCCCGGACTGACTGGACTCATGCGTCCATGTCGGGGGCTGATAACGTCCGTTCCACACCGGCCGCCGTCGGAAAGGAAAGGTGCATCCATTCAGTTTCAGGGCTCGCGGTCGCCTCGTTTTCGCGCATAGCGTTCGAACGGAGCAAGTGAGCGGGGCTCCCAATGGCGGTTGTGGGATTGTCCGCCGCGCAATGCTGAGGATTCAGCAGTTTTTTTTTGCGCGGGAAGACGGTTCAGTTATAGGGGTATAATACACAAAATGGCCGCGCCCCCGTTCAGACCGGGAACGCAACCATTTTCGCGCTTCGATTCAAAGAGCAGCGTGCTGTCACTTCTGGCCGCGGATACCGAGTTCGGCGGCGAGGGAGAGATAGCGCTCGTGGTTCTCTTTGGAGAGGTACTTCAGCAGGCGTTTGCGACGGTTGACCATGGCCATGAGGCCGAAACGGGAGCTGTTGTCCTTCTTGTGAGAACGCATGTGATCGGTGAGTTCGGCGATCTTGGAGCTGAGCACGGCGATCTGGACTTCGGGGGATCCGACGTCGCCCTCGTGGCGGGCGTATTTCTGCATGATCGCGGTTTTAGTTTCTTTTTCCATTGAATTCCATTCCTGTTTCTGGGATTAAAACGAAATTTTATCCTTTTAAGATACATGCGTTTTCGGAAAATGCAAGCGGCAATCGCTTTTTTTTGCCATTTTTCGCCTTTCCGGGTCGGTTTCCGGCCGTCCCGGCGCCACTTTTTTCCGCGCCACGCTTGCATCGGCCCGCCTCGCGTGGTATATTAAAAGGTTATATTGTTTCAACCAATTACCAAACATGCACGCCCGCGGAAAGCGGCGGCACAATAACCATCAGGAGAGGTTTCCATGCTCGAAGCGCTGAAAAAGAATGAATCGTTCCACACCCGTCGCGGTCCCGTCGTCCTCGTCATCATGGACGGAGTCGGCATCGGCAAGTACAAGGAAGGCGACGCCGTCCTCGACTCCAACACGCCGTTCCTCCACAAGATGATGGCCACCCTCCCGATGACCACGCTGAAGGCGCACGGTACGGCGGTCGGACTCCCCAGCGACGCCGACATGGGCAACAGCGAAGTCGGGCACAATGCCATGGGCTGCGGACGCGTGTTCGAACAGGGCGCGAAGCTCGTCTCCGCCGCCATCGAAAGCGGACGCATGTTCGAGGGCGCCACGTGGAAGGCCCTGATCGAACAGGCAAAGAAGGGCGGCACGCTCCACTTCATCGGCCTCTTCTCCGACGGCAACGTCCACAGCCACCTCAACCACCTGAAGGGCATGCTCGAACAGGCGAAGAAGGAAGGCGTGAAGAAGATCCGCATCCACGCGCTCCTCGACGGACGCGACGTGCCGGAAACCTCCGCGCTCGATTACATCGACCCCTTCGAGGCCTGGCTGAAGGAGTTCAACACCGACGGCATGGACTGCCGCATCGCCTCCGGCGGCGGACGCATGGTCATCACCATGGACCGCTACAACGCCAACTGGGACATGGTCCGCAAGGGCTGGGAAACGCACGTCCTCGGCAAGGGCCGCTACTTCAAGACCGCCCATGAGGCCGTCGAGACCCTCCGCGGCGAAACCGGCGCGATCGACCAGGACCTCCCGCCCTTCGTGGTCTCCGACGACGGCAGCACCCCGGTCGGCCCGGTCGTCGACGGCGACGCCGTGGTCTTCTTCAACTTCCGCGGCGACCGCGCGCTCGAGATCAGCAAGGCGTTCGACGCCGAGACGCTCACCGAGTTCGACCGCGGCCCGCGCCCGGACGTCTACTACGCCGGCATGATGGAGTACGACGGCGACACGCACGTACCGAACCACTTCCTCGTGAATCCGCCGGAGATCGACCGCACCCTCAGCGAATACCTCTGCGCCACCGGCATCAGGTCGCTCGCCATCAGCGAGACCCAGAAATACGGGCACGTGACCTACTTCTTCAACGGCAACCGCACCGGCAAGTTCGACGAGGCGCTCGAGACCTACATCGAAATCCCGTCCGACATCGTCCCGTTCGAGCAGCGCCCCTGGATGCAGTGCGCCATCATCACCGACCGCGTCTGCCAGGCCATCGACAACAACGAATTCCAGTTTATCCGCCTCAACTTCCCGAACGGCGACATGGTCGGCCACACCGGCGTCTACCAGGCCGTCCAGACCTCCATGGGCGCGCTCGACATCTGCCTGGAACGCATCTACAACAGCGTGAAGGCCGCCGGCGGCGTCATGCTCGTCACCGCCGACCACGGCAACGCCGACGACATGTACGAACACGCCAAGGACGGTTCCGTGAAGCTCGACTCCAACGGCAACCCGAAGCGCAAGACCAGCCATTCGCTGAACCCGGTCCCGGCGATCCTCTTCGACCCCGAATTCCAGGGCGAATACGACACCACGCTGAACACCGGCCTCGGCATCAGCTCCATTACCGGCACCTGCATGACTCTGCTCGGCTACTTCCCGCCCGCGGACTACGACAAGGCGATCATCAACTTAAAATAACACTGCAAGCAGTGCTGATATAGTGCGCGGGTTCCCCTCGCGCACACTGCAAGCAGTGCTGATATAGTGCGCGGGTTCCCCTCGCGCACACTGCAAGCAGTGCTGATATAGTGCGCGGGTTCCCCTCGCGCACACTGCAAGCAGTGCTGATATAGTGCGCGGGTTCCCCTCGCGCACAAGTTTAGCTTCAAAAAAAAGTTCAAACCGGCGTCCCCCCATGCGTTCCCTCATCCTGATCGACTCCTTCGCACAGATCTTCCGCGGGTATTTCGCGGTGCGCGTGCTCACGTCCCACGATGGCACGCCGACCAACGCGGTCTTCGCGATGGCGAAGTTCCTGCTGAAGCTCCACGCCGACTACCCCGCCGACACGTTCGACGGCGCGTTCGTCTTCGACCTCGGAAAACCCGCGCACCGGCTCGAGCTCGCCCCGGACTACAAGGCGAACCGTCCGCCCGCGCCGCCCGATCTGACCGCGCAGATCCCGATCGTCCGCGACCTGATCCGGGCATTCGGCTGGCCGCTCTTCGAGCAGCAGGCGTGGGAGGCCGACGACCTCATTTCCGCGCTGACGAACGCATTCCCGGAGCGCGAAATCCGCATCATCTCCGCGGACAAGGACCTCGCCCAGCTCATCAACGCCCGCGTCGCCATGCTCGTCCCGTCCCGCACCGGGACCGGGTTCGAACTGCGCGACGAGGCCGCTGTGCTGGAGAAGTTCGGCGTGCCGCCGTCCGGCATCATCGACTACCTCGCGCTCGTCGGCGACACGGCGGACAACATCCCCGGCATCGAGGGCGTCGGCCCGAAGACCGCCGCCAGGCTCATCTCCGAATGCGGCTCCATCGACGCCATCCTCGCAAACCCCGCCGCGGTCGCGAGCGAGAACCTCCGCCGCAAGCTCGTCGACGGCGCGGAACACCTCCGCAGAAACCAGGCGCTGGTCCGCCTGCTGCGCGAACCTCCGGCGGGCGCGGACTGGTCCGACGCCATGCTCGCGCGCACCGCGCCCGACTTCCGGCGCATCCGCGAGCTCGCCGCGAAGCTCGACCTGAACAGCATCATCCGCGATGTCGAGAAGATCGCGCCGGAAACGGCGTTCGACGACGCATCCGACGACCTCTTCGCCGCGTCCGCCCCTGCCGCGGCGGAGAAACCGGAAAAGCCCGCCGAAAAAGCCCCCGAGAAACCCGCATCCGATCAACTGGAGTTCGATTTCTGACATGAATACCATCCGAGACCACCTCGAATCCGTCCGGGAGCAGATCGCCGCGGCGGAATCCGCGGCCGGACGCCCCGCCGGCTCCGTCCGACTCCTCGCCGTCTCCAAGACCTTCCCCGCCGAAGACGTCGCGGAGGCGTTCGCCTGCGGCCAGACCTGTTTCGGCGAGAACCGCGTGCAGGAGCTCGCCTCGAAGGTCCCCGTCCTGCCCGCGGAGATCGAATGGCATCTGATCGGCTCGCTCCAGTCGAACAAGGCCGCGAAGGCCGCCTCGCTCGCGAGCTGGATCCATTCCGTCGACTCCGAAAAGCTCGTGCGGAAGATCTCCGCCGCCGCGGACGCGCTCGGCAGGACCGTCAACATCCTGTTCGAGGTCAATTCCGGCGAGGAGAATAAGACCGGATTCCGTTCCGCCGACGCCCTCCGCGCCTCGCTGGAGGCCGGGCTCGCGCTCCCCGGAATTCGGGTGCGCGGCCTGATGACCATGGCCCCGCTCGGTTCCGACGAACCCGCCCTGCACCGCGTGTTCGCCGCGCTCCGCACGCAGCGCGACGCGCTCGAACGGGAATTCGGCATCGAACTGCCCGAACTCTCCATGGGCATGAGCGGCGACTTCCGCGAAGCCATCGCCGAGGGCGCGACCATCGTCCGCATCGGCACCGCCATCTTCGGCGGCCGCACCTACCCCGCGCACTGAAGCTGTGCGCGGCTGCGCTCGCGCACGGGGCACGTCCGTCCGGCTTCTTCGTCCGCCGGGGCTCCCTCTTTCAAAGCCATCTCCAGCGCCCGCACCTCCCCGGCATTTTCCTCATATTTTTATCCACATCCGCCTTGTTTTTTTCATCAGGATGTGGTATAATATGATTGTATGCGCATGACAAGACCGGGGGCGTGAGCGCAATTTTCGTTCGATCCGCGACAAACCCTCCGATGCATTCACTTTTCCACGCATTTTTCACAAGGAGCCAACCATGATGCTGTCCGGAAAGATTTGGTCCGTTACGGGAAACGCTTCCGTAATTCGAAAAAACACCTCAACCCTCATCGGGCTGATGCTGATCTGCCTTTCGGCGCTCCTGCCGCTCTGCGGCTGCTCGGAGAGCACGGCTGCCGACCTGACGCCGGAACAGGCCGCGGAATCGTGCCTGGACGACTTCTGCAAGGCGGTCAAAGCGGAGGACTGGCCGAAGGCGATCCGGTCGCTCGATCTGGCGACGGCCGATCCCATGCTGCTGAATGTCTGGAACCTCGAAGGGTATCCGAAAGCGGAAAAACTGCTGAACGCCGGCGAAAAGAGTTTGAAAAAAGCGCTGGAGATCATGTCCGGGTTCCCGGACGGCGGGGAGGAATTTGCCGAAATCAGGGAGAATCTCGCTTCGATCCCGGCCGCGACGAGGAAAAAGCTTCCCGGACAGCTCGCGGAAATCTGCCGTTCCCTGTATGAAGTCGATTCTTTTCCGTTGATGTTCACCGTGCTCACCCTTTCCGAAAATCGAAAGCTTCTTGAAGCCACGGATGAAGTCGTACGACTTCAGCTTTCCGTCAACCATGCCCCCTGGGAAGCCGTCTTCCGCAAAAACGGGAAGGAATGGCGGTTGTCCACTCTTCAGCCCATGAGCGTGGCAGAACGGGACGAACTCTCCGAGCTCGAACTGGCGTATGCGAAAGCGATGGCGAAAAAAAAGTACGATGCCGACTCTCCCGAACAGGCTCTGCTGGATCTCTGCAAGGCCATGTCAAATCTGAATTTCGAGAGAGTTCAGGCTTTCCTTTCCGACGATTACACGGGCATCAAACCCTACACCAACGACAAACAGAATACGAAAGCCGCCGTTGTCGCTCAGGTACACGGGCTTAAAAGCGGTTCGCTCCATGATTTTTATGCTTATGAGATCGGGCTTTCCGAAAAGGGCGTCGACCGGAAAGCTGTGTCGGCGTACCTGAAATCTTTCGCCGGGAAGAAATCGGAACAATATTTCATGGAAATGTATCGGCAGGAATTCAAGTCGGCTGCCGCAATGGCATTGCAGACCATGTCCATGGTGCCGGACAGCCGCAAGGTCGAGGGAGACAGCGCGTCCCTGGACGTTACGGTCTGTGATCCTATGCTGGGCCGCAAACAAATACATCTTGACTTCATCCGCAAGGACGGCAAATGGCTGATCCGCAAAGACGTTGAAACCCTCCTGCCGCCCGCGACCGACGCGGAAAGGAAATCCATGGCAAAATCGCTGAAGATGATGGGCGTGAAGTTCGAGGACGAGGACGAAAACGAGTTCGTCGGCATCTACGATAACATCGGCAAAGCACCGTTCACCAGGAAAGGCGAGGATGAGAAGGAACGAAAAGCCCTCTGGGGGCTTCTGAAGCAGGAGGACCCGGACGTCTCGTACGACGCGGTCTGCATGCTCTATGATCAGAGCCGCCTGTATTCGGATGAGGTGAAGAAATTCAAGTTCAACGACGTGTCCCGCCTCGACCGGGTCGCCGCACAAGTCCGCGACTTCTATTTCGTCAACGATCCCGCCGCCGAACTCCCCAACGCCCAGCAACTCGTGGATGCGGAACCGTTCGGCACGCTCAGCCGGGTGATCGTGGGCCATGCCGTGCTCGGCCGGTTTGTCTGGGGGCGTTATCAGAAGAGAAGAAAGCAGTATCTGGAACAGGCATTTGCCATCTGGGTCGACAGGGCGAAGATCACGGAGGACAGCGCCTTCCTCTTCTGCGATTTCTGGTCGAATGATTATCCCTTGTCGGTCCGGAACTACGACCTGAGGGCGAAGATCGACGCGCTTGCCAAAAACGGCGCGCCGGAATGGCTGACGGAGTATCTGCGGGGCGACCTCGCCATCAATCTGGCATGGGAATCCCGGGGCGGCGGCACGGCGCTGTCGGTCACAGAAGAAGGATGGAAAGGGTTCAAGGATTATCTGAAGGATGCCGACCGCTATCTGGACCACGCCATTCAGCTCAATCCGCAGAACTATCTGGCGTACCTCAAGAAGATCACGATTGCCATGGGGCAGGGAACGCGCAAGCAGGAAATGGACAACTTCAAAAAAGGCATCGCGCTCATCCCGGACAGCACCGGCCATCTGTCCTACCTTCTCCATTGCCTCATGCCACGCTGGGGCGGCTCCATCCGCGAAATGAAGCAGCTGCTCCTCGAAGGCATGAAGCTGGACGAGACGAAAACGGACGTCGCGCATGCTTCGTTCAATCATATCAGCAGTTTCATGTTCTACGAGGAAGGGGTGCCGCTCACGTTCCGCTCGTTCTACATGGATCCCGTCGTGCAGGATTGCGGGGAACGCCTGTTCGCCCGGGCGCTGAAGAAGTGCCCGGACGATGTCTATTTCCAGAACGTGGTCCGCTACGAACAGGCGTTGTTCTACCTGAACAGCGTCCGCTATCGTGAGGCGCTCGAAGCCTTCGACAAGATCACGTTCAAAGGGAAGGAACTCGAGAAATTCCTGTATGACAACAGCGTGCAGAAATATCAGACCAATTACCCCCTCTCTCCGGTCTTCGAGGATCCGAAAGCGGCATTCGAACTGAGAAGAAGCGCGGTCGCCCCGATCCTCCGGCGGATCGAGCTCAATTTCCTGAAGGAGGAAATCACGCCCGCAGTCGCGCGCCGTCAGCTGCTTGCACTGGCGGATTCCGAGGAGGCGAAGGCCGATTCTTCCATTCGGAATTCTCTGCTCAATCTCGCCGCCATGTGGGGCGAGCCCGACGAACCCGCCGTGAACTGGAAACTGGAGTCCAACCACTCCGGCCCCGCATGGGCGTGCGCCTGCTTCAACATGTCCGGCGACCGACTGAAATTCCTCTTCGACCACGGATACGACGTCGATGCGGAGCCGCATTTCTTTCTCCGGGCGAGGTATTATGCCGGATACCACCCGTCCACAGCTCTGGAAAAAGACAAATCCGCGGCATGCCGCAAGGTGATCAATGCCGAGGCGAAAAAACGCTGGAAATACATCACGGGCGAAGGCAGCGATCGCGAAAACGAGATCACCGTGATCTCGAATCCGCTGTCAATCGATCCCCTGATCGCCGAGGCGAGGAAGCCCGACAACAGGAAACTCCTCGCGATCGAATACAACTCCCGCCACAAATTCTTCTTCTGCCTCAAAGGCGACTCCCTGACCATGGAATCCTTCTACGGGCCGTTCCCGACCGCCGTGACGGTCAACGGACAGCCGTGGAGCGATCCCTCGAAGCCGTTCCGCATTCCGTTTGCGCCCGATTATTCGCGCGGTTTCGCCATGATGACAAGCGGCGTGGCGAAATGGGAGACACAGGCCGTCTGCGATGGAAAGGACTATGCGGAACTGCTCATCGTGCCCGCTCAGGAAGAATATCTGAACTCGATCAATACGGTCGTTCTTATGTTCGACCCGGATCCTGCCCGGATCTCGGCGATGGAGGAAGCCGCGAAAGCTTCTCCCACGGCCGGCCTCCTGATCCCGGTCGCCACCTCGGTGAAAACCGTGAACTCCGTCTCGTTCGACCCGGCGAAAGCGAAGCCGGTCGAAGAAGGTAAAAAGGCGATCGTTCTCGAGGGTGTCTTCGACGGAGAAGGGCAGTTCATCTTCCGGGGGGACAGGGTCGTCTACCGGCACACGTCGTTCGACCGGCCCGAAAAAGTCACGATCAACGGACAGCCGTGGAATGACCTGAAGAAACCGTTCGAGCTGGATTTCATCCCGGATTATTCCACGACGCACGTCGCCGAAATGAACGGCCGCAACGACATCCGGCTGGACTATTTCAGGAACAGAATGGAGCTGTATATTTTCGATTCGGAACCTTCCCGGGACGACTACCGCGTTTCCGTGTTTTTCGATGCCGTCAAAACCGAACTGAGCCAGGCGGACCTGGACTGGATCAGACTGGACAGCGCCACGGGGACTGCCAATTCGCAGAAGACCGTGAACGACGTTCCCTTCGACCCGGCAGGCGCGAAACCGGTCGAAGAGGGCAAAAAGGCGATCGTCATCGAGGGCGTTTTCGACGGGGCGGGGACGTTCACCTTCAGCGGGAACCGGATCGTTTACAAGCATGCGACGTACGATCCCCCGGACAAACTCACGGTGAACGGCAAAGCATGGAATAACCTGAACAAGCCGTTCGAGCTGGACTTCACCCCGGATTATGCCACGACGAACGTCGCCGAAATGAACGGCCGCGACATCATCGGGATCAAGTATTCCCAGGACAAAATGGAGCTGGAAATCAACGACACGGAGATGTCCCGGGACAACTACCGCGTCTCCGTGTTCTTCGAGAAGGTCAAATAGAGAATCCGGGAACGGAGCCGTAAAATGAAGATACCATACATCGTTTTCATTCTGTGTGGAGCAGCTGTAATGCTCGCAGGGATACTCTTTTATGTCGGGGAGCTCCATTTGAAACAGGATAACGCAGATACGAGGAGTAACCTGTCGCAGATATACAAACGCCTGGAACAATATCATACGGAGCATGGGGCTTATCCGCCCCAGCAGGATATGAAATCGCTGTTGAAAACCCTGGGGATGAACGAAGACGATTTTTTCGAAGTGTTTTTCTTCGACATCAATACCGCAGAATACCATGCCTCCAATCGGAATCAGGAATATTCGGATCAGAATATGGATGATCCTGTTTTGTCAATACGTGTCAAGTCGCGTATTTTTGGCAAATATGAACGCCTTTGCGTGAGAAAAGACGGCAGTGTCTACAGGGATTTTGACACGGGAGCCACGCCATGAAAAAGTCTTTTCTTTCCTCCCCCTGTCCGGCAGGCTCCGGGCAGGACCTCATCGACACATAAAGCGGGCTGCCCGGATCGAACCGGACAGCCCGGAAACAAAGCCTTTCCTGCGGCAGTGCCGGGCTGCGCGCCGGCACACGCCAGAATATATTGCCGCCCTGTTCGCTTTCCAGCTTGCGGCAGGCTCAGCATATGTGCCCGAGCGGAGCCGGACACTCTATCAGTGGAGGCTATGCCTCCTCACTTTTTCAGCTTGGCGGAAAGGAGGTCCCTGATCTCCTGGGTCTTGGCCTCGTCCACCATTTTCTGCGTGACTTTCACGTTCATGTTGAGCAGGCGTTTGACCATGTCGAGGTTGCCGGCGCGTGCGGCGAGCAGGATCGGGGTCTCGCCTTTTTTGTTCGGCAGGTCTTCCGCTGCGCTGTAGTAGAGGAGCTTGCGGACGGTCTCCTCGTCGGCGGTCTCGGCGCAGAGGTGCATGACGGAGTTTCCGTCCTTATCGACGCCGTTCACGCTTGGGATCTTGTCGGCGAGATATTTCACGATGTCGGGGTATTTCGCGCCGGAAATAAGGACGGTGGTGCCGTCTTTCGCAGTGGCGGCGTAATTGGCCTTGCGTGCCACGAGGAACTTCACGAGGGAAGCATTTCCGCTGGCGGCGGCGCAGTGAAGCGGGGTGAGGCCGTCCTTGTCGGCGAGGTTGATCTCCGCCTTCTTCTCCTCAAGCAAATATTTTACGGTCGAGGCCTTGCCGCGGGCAGCCGCGTAGAAGACGGGGGTCCTGCCGTTCTCCGCAAAGGCGTTCACTTCCGCGCCGGCCTGAACGAGTTCCTTGACCATTTCGAGGTTGCCGCGGGCGGCCGCCTGATGCAGCGGGGTGAGGCCGGTGTTCGTAGCGACGTTCGGATCCGCGCCGAACGTCACGAGGTTCTTCACCATCTCGTACGTCCCCATGCGGGCGGCATCGTACAGCGGGGATGCGCCGCTTTTCGTGATCTGGGTACGCGGGGAGCATGCCCGGACTTTCAGCAGGTAGGTGATGATCCCGTCCTGCTTCTTCAGGACCGCGCAGTGGAGCAGCGACATGCCGGAATTGTCCTGGGCATTCGGATCGACCTTGTTCTTGCCGGCCTTGTCGAGGTTGTTCAGGATGGTGAAATTGCCGTTTTCGATGCAATAGAAGGCGGGCGTGCGGCCCTTGTCGTCCTTCGCGTTCACATCCGCGCCGTTCGTGATCGCTTCGAACGCGCGTTCCCAGTCCTTCTCCTCCAGGTAGCCGAACATTTCCTTATTGAGGGCGGCGATGCGTCTGGCTTCCTCGCGGGCGGCTGCGCCCTGTTCGTACTCGGCGCGGAGCTGGGCGATCTGCTCGGCACGGCGCTGCTCGGCCTCCGCACGCATCTGGACGCGCTTCGTGCGCTCCTCGTCGTCGATGCCCTCCTCGTCGGGATCGGGCGTCTCCTCAAGCGGGACCATCGCCTCGAAGTCGGGCGGTTCCTCGTCCTCTTCGGCGGAGAGACCGCCTTCCCCGTTCTCGCCGGCCTCGGCGGCCCCGTCGCCGTTCTCTTCGGACAGGGCGGCCTCCTCTTCGTTCTCTTCGGACTGGACGGAGGCCTCCTCTTCATCGGTATCGGAATCGTCCGCGATCAGCGCGGGAATCGAGACAAACGCGAGAGCCAGGGAGACTGCTGCCGATTTCAAAACAAGTTTCACATTCATGGTATCGGACCTTTCTTTGGCTGGAAGTTGAATGTTATGTGCGGACCACACGGGCGACCGAAAAAAAGCGGCTGGCGCGTGCGTTTCTACAGGTATTATACTGCAAAACACGCAAAAAAGCAAGCAGAAACGCGGAAAAAATTGCCTTTTCACCGAAAAAAACGCCTGTCCGGGGCGATTTCGGGCGATTTGGAGCAGCCCGGCAGACGCGTTTGGGAATACGGCCGGCAGCCGTTTTTTCATCCGGCGGAAGCCCCCTTCCTTTTCCCGGCATCATCGCGACCGCGGCATCCCGCCTCTCTCGCGCAAACACAATGAAAAACATCCGCCTTTTTCGCGTTTTCGCGTTCTTTCGGTTTGACTTTCGCAAAAAACCGGGATATGTTTTATGAAATATTCTTTTTCTTGCCGCAGGGCAGAAAAAGATACGAAAACAAGTCGGGGAGCCTCGGAACAGAGCGGTCCGGCTCCACCTGGAACGAACCTTTTTCATTCAATCGGAGCGCCGATCATGAACACACGCCATACCATCGCCGCAGCCTCCATGCTGCTCGCCGTCCTGTCCGCACCGGCCGTCCCCGCCGACGACGCGGTCCGCGAATGGGAAGACCAAAGCGTCAACTATGTGAACACCGAGCCGATGCGCCCGGACTGCGCCGTCCCGGCAGGTCCCGCGGACCTGATGCTGCTGAACGGCGACTGGAAATTCCATTTCGCCCTCACGCCGGAGACGCGCCCGGCCGATTTCTTCAAGCCGGACTACGACGTTTCCCTCTGGGACACGATCAAAGTGCCGTCCACGTGGGAGATCCGGGGATACGGCACGCCGCTGTATTCCGGCTGGGAATACCCGTTCAAGGTCGATCCGCCGTTCGTCACGAAGGAACCGGCGCGCGAGAAGACGTCGTTCGCCGAACGCAACCCGGTCGGCTCGTATGTGCGCGAGTTCGAACTGCCGGAGAGCTGGCTGCACGAAAGCCAGGTCTTCGTGCGCCTGAACGGCGTGGCGTCGGCGTTCTACCTGTGGATCAACGGCGAAAAGGTCGGCTACGCGGAGGATTCGTTCAGCCCGGACGAGTTCAACATCACGAAGTACCTGAAGCCCGGGAAGAACACAATCGCGGTCGAAGTGTACCATTTCTGCGACGGGTCCTACCTGGAGGACCAGGATTTCTTCCGGTTCTCCGGCATCTTCCGCGACGTGGCGCTCTTCCGCACGCCGGACGTTGCCATCCGGGATTTCTTCCTCCGGCCCCTGCTCGACAAGTCCGACTACAAAACCGGCGTGCTCGACGGCGAGATCACGCTCAAGAACTACGGCACGATCGAGGACGACCGCCGCCTGTACGGCATCCTGAACGGCCCGGACGGCGAGATCGCCTACAGCTTCTCCCTGCCCTTCCGCCTCGTGCCGGGCGAGGAGAAGACCATCCGGCTGAACGGCATCCGGTTCCCGGACGTGAAGGCGTGGACGGCGGAGACGCCGAACCTGTACCGGCTGGAACTCGGGATCGAGAGCGACGTCCACCGACACAAGCAGGACCTGAGCGCGAACCTCGGATTCCGCACCGTCGAGATCGGCCCGCAGGATCAGCTGCTGGTGAACGGGCGCGAGGTCATCCTGAAGGGCGTGAACCGCCACGAGACGCATCCCGACCTCGGCCGCGCCCTTACGCACGAGGTCATGGAGCAGGACGTCAAGCTCATGAAGGCGAACAACATCAACACCGTCCGCACCTCGCACTACCCGAACGATCCCTACTGGTACGAGCTCTGCGCGAAGTACGGCCTGTACGTGGTCGCCGAGGCGAACATCGAATGCCACGCGCACCAGGTCCTGACCGAGGACCCGAAGTGGACGCAGGCGTACGTCGAACGCAACCTGAACAACGTCCTCCGCCTCAGGAACAACCCGGCGATCATCATCTGGAGTCTCGGCAACGAAAACGGCTGGGGCGAGTGCAAAAACCTCGTCGCCGCCTCGAAGGCCGTGCGGGAGGCCGACTCCACCCGCCTCATCCACGCCTGCGAGCTCGGCTACCGCCCCGGCCTCACCGACATGGGCAGCACCATGTACCCCTCGGTCGACACCGTGGAGAAGATCGGCAGCGACCAGGAGCACGCGAACTGGAACTGGGAAGCGCCCGAGAAGACCCGCGCGAAGACCGGCCCCTTCTTCGTCTGCGAGTTCGCGCACAGCATGGGCAACGCGCTCGGCAACTTCAAGGAATACGTCGACCTTTATGAGAAATATCCGAACCTCATCGGCGGCTGCATCTGGGACTGGGTCGACCAGGACGTCCGCGCCGAAAGGCAGGAGGACGGCAAGTACAAGGCCGCTCCGTTCACCGGCGACGCACTGGCGTTCGGCGGCATGTTCGGCGACAACCCCGGCGACGGCAATTTCTGCGACAACGGCGTGATCTTCGCCGACCGCACGAAGAGCGCGAAGCTCCGCGAGGTGAAGCGCGTGTACCAGTACGTCAAGTTCGAACCGGACACGCCCGCGCCGAGGGAATCCGCCATCTTCCATGTCAAGCTCACGAACAACTATTTCCATAAGACCATGACCGGGCACACGCTCGTGGTCCTCTACGGCGGCGGCCTGCGTACGGGCAGCGACGGCAAGCGCATCTGGAGCGCGCACCGCATCCCCGCGCTCGCGCCCGGCGAATCCGTCGTGATGAACTGCGCCTATCCGCCGCAGCTCGCCGGGGCGGACGAATCCCCGGCGATGCTCCTGCTCGTCTTCGACACCCCGATCCGGATCGGCTCCTCGCGCCTGCTCACGCAGTTCAACTTCCTGCGGAACCCCGACGTGATCGACCTGCTGGACGCGGGACGGCTCGACGACTTCATGGACGCCTCGGTCGCAACGTATTCCGTGGACGGCGCCGCGTTCGAACAGCCCGTCAAAGCGAAGAAAGACAGCAGCAAGTTCAGCCTGCCGGACGTGACCGAGGACGGCGAAAACGCCATCACCGTGAAAGGCGACGGCTTCGAGGCAAAATTCGAACAAGCCAACCTCGTTTCGCTCGCCTACGACGGCAAGGATATCCTGAAGGCCGGCCCGCAGCCTGAAGTCTACCGCGCCCCGGTCGACAACGACAAATGGATCTTCGACAAGGAGCCCGGCAAGAGCCTGACCGCCGAGGTCATCCCGGAACAGTCGGATCGGGTCGCGGCGGAAGTGAGGCTTTCCTGGGAACGGACCGAAGACGGCGGCGTCAGGGTCACCACGCATAAGTCCTTCCTGGCAATCGGGAAACCCTCTGTCACAGCCGCAGTCAGCACGACCTGGGACATCGCGCGCGACGGCGCGATCACCGTCAAGGCAATGGTCAGCAATGCCCAGCAAATGCCGTTCAACCTCTACCGCAACGGGTTCTCGTTCGTCCTCGACGGCGCTTACAGCCGCGTCTCCTACCTCGGATACGGCCCGCACGAGAACTACCGCGACCGCCGTCACGCCGCGTGGTTCGACCGCTTCGACACCACCGTGCAGGGCATGATCGAGCCCTATGTGAAGTCCCAGAGCTACGGCAACCGCATCGGCACGAAGAACGTGATCCTGTACGGCGACAGCAAGGACCTCCCCGCCGTCTCGTTCACCCTGCTCAAAAACGAATACTACTTCCTCAAGGAGCTGCCCGGCATGGAGTTCTCCGTTTCCCCGTGGACCGAGGGCGAGATCGCCGCTTCCTGCACGCGGGACCGTCTGCCCGAGCCCGGCGAAAAGACCGTGCTGCACCTCGATTCGGTCGTGTCCGGCCTCGGCGGCGCCAGCTGCGGCCCGGAACCGCTCAGGCAGTACAAGGTCGACAATCCGAACTTCACACTTCAGTATGTGATCGCGCCGTACCGAGGCAAACGGATCCCGAAATAATCTTTCCCGCCTGAAGAAACACGCCGGGAGCGTTCAAATCGGATGCTTCCGGCTTTTTCGTGCTTGAACGGAAACGAGGTTAATTCCGGCTGGGCTTTCCGCCTCTTTGAGCACCGTGGGGTCCGCCGTGGTCGCCGCGTTTATCCCATCCGTTTTTCCGCTCGTTCTGAGGGCGTTTCCCCTCGTTTCCGCCGCGGCGCGAGGGCCCGGCGTCGCGGTCGCGGCGCAGCATGTCGCGCTGTCCGCGGCGTTCGGCGAGCCCCTTGTTGACCTGGATCGGCTGTCCGTCGGGCGTGGTCTCCGAGCAGTACATGGCGCAGCCCATGGTCATGGCGAGCGGGATGAAGTCCTGCACCTGTTTCGTGCTCCAGTGATATTTGGCGAGGTAGCCGTCCACCACGCGCATGTGGCGCTCCGTGCAGCCGGGGAAATTCGAGATGAAGTACGGGACCATGAACTGCTTCTTCCCGGTCGCGGCGTTCACGCGGTCGAAGATATCCTTGAACTTGTCGAACACACCCGCCTGCCCCTTGCGCATCAGGCGCAGGACCTCGCCGTCGAGGTGCTCCGGGGCGACGCTGAGCTGGCCGCCGACGTGGTCGCGGATGATCTTCTCGGTCTGGTGCGGCTGGATCAGCGCGAGGTCGAGGCGGATGCCGGAGTTGATGAAGACATGCTTCACGCCGGGGATGCGCTTGATGCGGTCGAGCAGCGCCATGAGCGGCTTCTCGTCGGCATGGTAGTTCGGGCAGATCGAGGGGAAAAGACAGGAGATGCGGCGGCATTTCTTGCATTTCTCCGGGTCGAAGGGGCCATGCCCGTAGATGTTGCCCGCCGCGCCGCCGACATCGCTGATCGTGCCGTGGAAGAACGGCTGGGCGGCGAGCTTTTCGATGCTGCGGACGATGCTCTCCGGCGACCTTGAAACGAGGTGGTGGTTCTGATGCGAAACGAGCCCGCAGAACGCGCATCCGCCGGGACAGCCGCGCACCACGGGGATCGAATCGCGGATCACGTCCCACGCGGGGATGCGCTCGGCGTAGCTCCAGTGCGGGCGGCCGGTGAACGGCAGTTCGCAGACATGGTCGAATTCGGCAGGCGTCATCGGCGGGCGCGGCGGTTCCACGAGCAGGATGCGGCCGCGCGTCCACTGCACCAGGCGGCGTCCGTTCCACGGGTTCATCTCCGCCTCGACGGTCTTCGTCTGGCGCATGATGGCGTCCTTGTCGGAAGAAAGGTCCTCGCAGGAGGGGAGCACGACGCACGAATCGTCTGGCGTGAAGGTTTCGCTCTCGCGGCCGCCGAGGTAACGGCATGTGCCGCGGATGCCGTCGAGCGGCTGATCGCGCCTGATGCGGTCGAAGATCTCGAGCATGGTGAGCTCGCCCATGCCGTAGCACAGCAGGTCGGCCTTCGCGTCGACCAGCACGGACGGGCGCATCTTGTCCTGCCAGTAATCGTAATGCGCCACGCGCCGCAGGCTCGCCTCGACGCCGCCGAGGATCACGGGCAGCCCCGGGAACGCCTGTCGCACGAGCTGGCTGTAGACGACCGAGGCATGCGGCGGGCACAGGCCTGTCTTCCCGCCCGGCGAATACATATCCTCGTGGCGCAGGCGGCGGCCCGCGGTGTAGAGCTTCACCATGGAGTCCATGTTGCCGCTCGCCACGCCGCAGCCGAGCAGAGGCCGTCCGAACGTCTTCACGCTGTCGGGGTCGCGCCAGTCCGGCTGCGCGGCGATCCCCACGCGGTATCCGGCGTCCAGCAGGACGCGCGCGATGAGCGGCGGCCCGAACGTCGGATGGTCCACGTACGCATCCCCGGTCACGATCAGAATGTCGACGGCGTCCCAGCCGCGCGCCTCCATTTCCGCGCGGGTCATCGGGACGAATGCTGTAAGTTCTTCGCGGGTCATGGTCTCGGGTACAAGCACAGGGGGCGGTTCGGCGTTTCGGGTTCGGGGGGGGCGGACGATCGTTTCATGTTTCATGGAAAATATACAGCCAAAACGTCAAAATGCAATCCCGCGGAGGCAGTTCTTCATCCCCCTGCGGCAAAAGAGCGCCGGACCTTCCCGCTCCGTTCCGCGCGTTATTTACGAAAAAAACGTCCCGGAAGCCGTCTTTTTTCCATTCCGGGGTTGCCTTTTTTCCGAACACGGTGTATTTTATTTATTTGTAATGAATTTTTCCACCTGAAAGGTATCCACTATGCTGACTTTTCTGATCGCCCTGATCACGGCGCTGCTCGTCTTCGCCGTGTCCTACCGCAGCCTGCCGCTCTCCGCCGTCTTCACCATGACGATCCTGGTGTTCATCATTGTCTACCTCGCCATCTGGTTCCTCCTGCGCATGCAGTCGAAGAAGATCAACACGAAGCTCCAGGAGCTGATGCTGGAGATCCAGCAGAAGATCCAGGGCATGCAGAACCGCATGATGCACCGCCCCACCGGCAGCCCGAAACAGATGATGCAGATCCTGGAACGCGAGCAGCAGGCCGGACTCGACCGCATGATCGAAGCGCTCGACCTGTACAAGCCGCTGTACAAATGGAGCTTCCTCATGAAGCGCCAGGTCAACACCATGAAGATGGCGTTCCTGTTCCAGCAGAAGAAGTTCGACGAGGTCGACAAGCTGCTTCCGAAGTGCATGTTCTTCGACGCCCAGAGCGTCGCGATCAAGATGGTCCGCATGTATAAAAACAACGACCCGAAGCTCGACAAGTTCTTCAAGATGCGTGCCCGCCGGTTCAAGGGCGACAACGCCGTGATCCCGTACGCGGCCTATTCCTGGATGCTCGTGAAGCAGAACCGCATCGAGGACGCCATCGCCGCGCTCACGGACGCCCGCAAGCAGACCTCCAACGAGGTGCTGGAGAAGAACCGCGAATTCCTGCTGAACGGCAAGGTGAAGCAGTTCTCCAACGCCCCGCTCGCCGAAGCCTGGTACGCCCTCATGCTGGAGGAGCCGAAAATGCCGCGCATCCAGCAGTCCGTCCGCTATCGCTGACCTCGGCGGCATCCGAATCCGAACTCGCACACACCGACCGCGGGAGACCGACATGGAAGACATCGAATGGAAAGACTCGCTTCTCCGGATCCTCGAACGGGATTCCCGGTATGACGCCCATGCGTACATTTTCATGAACAGCGCCGTCTCCTACACCGTGAACAAGCTCTCCAAGCAGGGGCGCCCGCTCGGCACGCGTCACGTATCCGGCGCCCAGCTCATCCAGGGCATGCTCGAATACGCGGTCAGTACCTACATGTTCCTGGCGCCGGACATGCTCCGCTACTGGAACCTCCTCAGCGGACGCGACGCCGGCAACATCGTCTACAACCTCATCGAGGAGGGCGTGCTCTCCGCGGGGCCAAACGACCGCATCGAGGACTTCGACTGCGTCCCGGACCTGATCTACGTGACGGAGGAGATCGTCCGCCGCAGCTTCGGGTCCCGGCCGGAGCCCGCGTCCGTCCCCGGTCCGCTTCCGGTCATCGACATCTGAAACCCGAGGCGCGCACAACCCGCCCTTTCCTCAAGAAAACGGGAGATTCCCCACATGTCCGAAACCGCCCTGCCCCTGCTCGACCTCATCCGCGAATACCGCATGGACAACGGCATCCGCGTCTTCCTCTGCCCCATGCCAGGCGTCCGCACGGTCAGCTGCAACGTCTGCGTGAACACCGGCAGCGCGTTCGAGGGGGATGACCTCGGCAGCGGTCTGTCGCATTTCCTCGAGCACATGATGTTCAGCGGCACGAAGAGCTACCCCGGGCACACCGAGATCGCCGACCGCGTGAACGCCTGCGGCGGCAGCCTGAACGCATTCACCAGCCAGGACCAGACGTTCTACTACATCAATCTCCCCGCCGCGGACGCGGTCGAGGGTGTCCGCATGCTGGCGTCCATGATGCGCGAACCGCTCTTCCCGGAGGACGAATTCGCCCGCGAGAAGGACGTGATCCTGAACGAAAGCCGCATGCGCCTGGACAACCCCCGCCTCGGCGTCTACGAAAACATGCTGGGCGAACTTTTCCGCGGCAGCCCGTACCGGGTGCCGATCATCGGCTACGACCACCTGCTCGAATCCGTCACGCGCGACCGGATGGCGGCATACCACGCCAGACGCTACACGCCCGAACGCATGGCGTTCTTCATCGCCGGCAAATTCGACGCGGACGCCGTGCTCGCGGAACTCCGCGCGAAGCTCGAAGACTGGCAGACGGACTCCTTCGAGGAAGATAATCTCCCCCGCCCGTCCGGCCGCGCGGGACGCCACACGGTCGAACTGAACTGGAAAGACTCGCTGGCGTACCTGGCGTTCGGCTGGCAGCTGCACGACCTCGATTCCCGCGCGAATGCCGCGCTCCGCGTGCTGGCGTTTCTGCTCGACGACGAATCCGGGCGCGTCTACCGCGCCATGCATATCGAAAACGAACTGGTCGCGGAATCCTGGGCCGATTACCTGATGTTCCAAGACGGACAGGGGTTCTTCTTTACCGCGTTCGAGGGCGACCCGGCGAAACTGGACGCCATGCAGGCTGGATTCCTCGACGTACTCCGAAGCTTCCGCGACCATCCCGTCACGAAACGCGAGATCGCACGCGCGCGTGCGGCCGTGGAATGCGAAATCCTCAGCCGGTTCGAAACGCCGTCCGCATTCGCCGGGCTCGTCTCCGGCGCCATCCGCATCAACGGCAGTTATGACCTGCACGCCCTGATGAACGACCTCGACGCCGTCACGCCGGACGATGTCATGGGCATTCTCCGCACGATGCTGTCCCCCGACAACGTCACCTGCGTCCGCATGTCACCCGGGGACGGCGGCGGGAAGAAGAGCCCGCGCAGAAACAGGGAACCCGCCATGCCCCGTCCGGTCGTCGAAACGGCGGAAACGGGCCAGACCGTCCTGCTCCTGGAGGACCGTTCGCGGACCATGGCGGAGATCACGCTCGTCCTGCCCTGCGCGGCGGCGTTCGAGTCCGCCGGAGAAAGTCTGTTCTCCCGCCTCGTTTCCGAGACCGTTTTCTGCGGCGCGGGCGGATACGACGAGGTGAAGATCGCCGAATATCTCGCCGACTATGCGATCGCCGCCGACTGCACCGCGGGCAACAACTCCATGTTCCTGTCTCTGCAGTTCCCGCTCAAAAGCTTCCGCCGCGCGGTCAGGATCGCCGCACTCCTCGCAGGCGAACCGGAGTTCCCCGCCGACGCGGTCGAACGCGAGAAGGCGAACCTGATCCGCGAGATCGAGAGTTCCCTGCTCCAGCCCGACACGGTCGCATTCGCCCGCCTGAAGGAGCACCTCTTCGGAAAAAACCATCCGTACGGACACAGCCCGGAAGCCTCGCTCGCCGCGCTCCGCAATGCCACCGCATCGAAACTGAAGGATTTCTACCGCAAACGCGTGCTCTCCGCGCAGTCCGCCTGCCTGGCGTTTTCCGGCGCGATCACGCGGAAACAGGCGCGCGAGGCCGCACGCGACATCTTCGCTGCGGGACGCTGGACAGCCCCTGCGCCGGAACGCCCCGCGCCGCCGCCGATGAACCGTCCCGCCGACCTCACGTACCGGCTGGAACAGCGCAACCAGGCGGTCGTGACCTGCGGATTCCGTTCATGCGGCGTGGAAGCCGCCGACCCGGCCTGGGACCTGGTGTTGAACGCGGAAAACGGCATGTCGTCGAAGCTCTTCAAAACGGTGCGCGGCGAAAAGGGCCTCGCGTACTGGACCGGATTTGTCCGTATGTACGGATTCAACGCAGGCGTGTCGGCGTTCGCCGCCTCGACTGCGGACGAGCATGCGGAGGAGGTCCGCGGGATGCTCCTCGACGAGTTCCGCAGGCTCGCTTCCGCCGGGCTCGACAAGGATGAATTCGACTGTGCCCTCGCCGCTCGCAAATACGCATTTGACGCCGCGCCATCCGGTTCGCTGGCGAAACAGGCCGCGCTGGAACAGTTCCTGACCGGGAATGCGCTTCAGCCGTGGCTTCGCCGGGAACAGCTCGACAGGCTTACGCGTGCGGAAGTGAACCGCCGCCTGAAACGGGATCTGAAGGGCGTGAAGCCGTCCACGCTGATCGCATACGCAAACGACGACACCTCTCCGGCGAAAAAGAAGCCCGCGAAGAAGGCGTAAATCAGGCATTTTTCCCCTTCCGGCCCCCGTCCGCGTCAGAAAACGCAAAAAAAGTCACAAAAAAAGCGGGTCTTCATTTGAAATATCCGCTTTTTGTCTTAAAATATATGGTGATGTTCTTTTTTTCGGGACATCGCCTTGATACGCTTTTCTGAAAATCAAATGATCAAATAACTTTTTCCGGAGGTCCCATCAGCTATGAAAGCCACGTTCCGCATCGTCACCCCCGCGGCCGCATCCGCCGCGGTCGCCGCAATTCTCCTCACCGGTTGCGCCGACAAGCCCGTCCGCATCCCCGGCGGATCGTTCGTCGAAGAACCCTACAGCGGAGAAACGACCTCCCGCAGCCAGACTCTCCAGACCGGCAGCGACAAGACCTACGAGGCCGAGGTCATCTACATTGAAAACGACGTCCCGGTCGGCCCGGTCGAAAACGAGGGCAAGACCGCTGCCCAGCAGGGCGGCACGACCAAGCTTCAGCCCGTCGAACAGGAGCCGGTCGAAGCAAGCAACGTTCCCGAAGGCTCCGTGGAATACAAGGTCGTGAAGGGCGACACTCTGTGGGGCATCGGCATGGTATACGGCGTCTCCGTGGCACGTCTCGCCGAGATCAACGGACTCGATGAAAAGGCCCCGCTCAGGATCGGACAGGTCATCATGATCCCGCCGGACGCCAAGAACGCCGTCGGCAAGCCCATCCCGGAGAAGAAGGACACGAAGCCCGCCGCCGCCACTTCGAAGCCCGCCGCCTCGACCGCGAAGCCCGCCTCCACCTCCAAGGCGCAGCCCGTCGCGAAGGACGGCGAGACCCTCTACGTCGTGAAGAGCGGCGACAACCTCAGCATGATCGCGCAGCGCCATCATGTGAAGCTCGCCGACCTCATTGCGGCGAACAAGGTCGATCCGAAGGCCACGCTCCGCATCGGCCAGACGCTCGTCATCCCGGCCGCCGGCAAGGCCGCCGCATCCACCTCCACCACGAAATCTGCGACAACGGCGACCACGACGAAGACCGAGCCCGCGACGACCACGAAGCCCGCTGCGACCACGACGAAGACCGAACCCGCGGCCACCACGAAGCCTGCGACGGCCTCGCAGCCGAAGGCCGGCGAAGGCACGGGCGGCATCGTCGAACCCATCGGAGGCTCCATGGGCGGTTCCGCCTCGAGCTCGGCTCCCGCCGCATCCACCTCGAAGCCCGCCGCCGGCATCGGCACGCTTCCGGCGCTCGATCCCGTCTCCAGCCTCTCGGACGCCGACGTCATCTCCGTCCCGATCGATTCCGAATCCACGCTTGAGGAAGTCGCGAACATCCACGACCGCAACCTCGAAGACCTGATCCGCCTGAACCCCGAGTTCAAGCCCGGCCAGAAGATTCCCGCCGGAACGGCTGTCAAAATGCCGCTTTTCTGAGCGAAGACCTCGAGAATACGCGATCCGCAAAATCTTTTGCGGGTCGCTTTTTTTAAGGTTGTCACATGGCCGTCATCCAACCCCGCCCATCCGTCCCCGCCCGCTGGCGATTTCTCTTCGCCGCAGTCGTCATGTTCGCGTTTTTCGCGGCTGCACTGCATCTCTCGAGACCGGAGAAACCGTCGGCGCCGGAACAGGCTGAAAACCACGATTTGCTAAGCGCGAGAATCCGCCTCCAGACGGCGGCCATGGCGTTTTCCACGGGGAAGCTCAGTCCCCGGATCGCCGTCATCACCGACCGCCCGGAGATCTATGCGCCCGGAGACGGCATTCCCCGCGAGTTTCAGCCGATCCCGGAGCCCGTGCCGGTCGTTTTTCCGTCCGACGAAACGGCGACATGCCTCGACCTCTACAAGCACCTCTGCAGAGCCTTTGAAGCATCGAAGACCCCGGAGCATCCGAACGGACAGAGGTTCGACCTGGTCCTGGTGGACAAGACCTTCCCCGAACGCATCTACTCTCCGCACATCGGCATCTGGTCCTCCTGCTCCATGTTCATCATGGGGGAACTGATCCTGAACTACGGCGGCGTCCTGGCGGTCGAGCTCCCGCAGGACCGCCCGGAGGCGGCCGCCTGCATCATGGTCGCCATGCGGAGGGTCTTCGGCAATGCCGGGACATTCCGCTTCGGCAAACGCGTCGTGGCGGCATCCGTCTGCGGGCAGGAAAAAGATTCGGCGGGAACGGGACCGATCTTCCATATCGAAAAACTGAACGAGCTGGCGGAACTCGCCGGATACTACTCCGTCACCGGGGTTCCCTCGAACGCCATCAGCCTCGTGCTCGGGCAGGAGTATTCCGGGACGCCGCCCGCACGGCTCCTGGAGGACGTCTACCGCATCCGGTTCATGCCCGGACAGGGCATCGGCGCGGCGGAATACCTGCGTGCCGAGCTCCTGGCGCGCGTTTGCAAGGTGTTTCCCGCGGGCATCCCGTTCGGCACGGGCTTCGCGTGGGCGACCGGGATCGCGCTGCTGCTCTATCTGCTGCTGCGATATTTCATCGCGTGGAAACCGGTGCACAAACAGGCGTTCCTCGCATTCGAAGATATGTTCTACCTGACCGGCTGCGCCTCCCTGTGCATGATGAACCTGCCGGCGTGCGTCCCGGAGTGGATCCCGCTCGTGGTCTTCGCCGCGGCCGCCGTCCTTTTCGCAAGCGCTTTCCCGGACTTCTTTTTCCGGAAGAAGCACAGCCAACCGGCGTCGGGATCGACTTCACGGTCCCGGATCAGCAAGGCGGTCCGCATCGGCGCAGCGCTGCTCATCTGCATCGCGTTTGCGCTCGCCGTGTCATCGGGCGGAGACCTCGTTCAGGCGGGAGAGGACCTCGCGCCGAAACAGGCGATGTCGAAAGTGACGCTCTTCATTCTGCTGTCGGATCTGCCCTGGATCCTGTTCCTCAACGCGGTCGTCCCGCTCGTGGTCTTCCGCCTGAAATCCCCGGTCCAGCCGGGACCGGAGATCCCGGCGGCATTCGTGCTCGGGTCGGTGCTTGCGCTGGCGGCGTTCGCCGTGAGCTTCTGTTTCCCCGCAGGCCCGGTCGTCTTTGCGGTCACCGTGTGCGGATTCCGGGTCGTCTATTCCGACAACTGAACCGGATTTGAACCCGTTTTTCTCCTGAGGATCACCTGCGCCCGGCGGCGCACAGCCAGCGGTGTTCCGGTTCGAACTCGACCGTCACGTCCGCGAACCCGGCGGAAACCATCAGGGCTTCCAGCTCGTCCCGCGTCGGGCAGGCCATCTTCAGATGCGCCACGATCGCGAGCTGGCGTTCGTCCATCATGCCGCCGACCATCTCCAAAGCGGTCATGAAATAACCGCCCGGGGCGAGCACGCGACGGATTTCGCGCAGTCCGGCGAGCTGGTCCGGCCAGAAATACAGGCTCTCGACCGAGAACGCCGTGTCGAACGCGCCGTCCGCGAACGGCAGGTCCGGCACGCCGCATCGGAGAAACCTCATCCGCCCGGCCTTCACGTACGACTCGTTCAGCGACGTCGCCGTCTCGACCGCGAGCGGGGAGATGTCGCATCCGGTCAGCACGGCTTCGGGATGCAGCTCCGCCAGTTCGCGGAGCGCCGCGCCCGCGCCGCACCCCACGTCCAGCACGGCGCGTCCGACCGGGATGTGCGCGAATCCCCACGCCCGGAGCGGGCCGTGTTCGCGGTTCATACGGAGGATCATGTCGCGTCCGGCATCACCCGCGGGGCAGCCTGCGGTTTCGATCTTCGAGAAGTCGGGTCCGGTCATATCGTGCGTTTCCATTCGGGGGGAAGAGTGAATCGTTCAACAGGGAAATAAGATAGAACGGAAGCGGACGGAAATCAAGGGCGGAAACGGAAAAATCGTGTTTTTGGCGTGTTTTTCGGGATTTACATTTGAAAAAACGGGAAAAGATGCTATCTTTTATGGATATATTTTTGTACACGAACCAAATCCAACACATGGAGATTCCGACAATGGGAAGACAGTATAACAAGCACGAGAAACAGGCCCGCCGCAAACAGTACCTCAAGCGCGTCAAACTGCGCGTGAAAGAGGCGATCAAGGCCGCCAAGAAGAAATAATCCGGAACTCAGGGACATACGGATATGGCGCAGATCCACCAGACCGCCATCATCGGGAATGACGTCGAGCTCGCCGACTCCGTTTACGTCGGCCCGTACTGCATCATCGACGACCATGTCAAGATCGGCGAAAACACCCGCCTGATCGCGCAGTGCCACGTGTACTCGAACACGACGATCGGCGCGGGCAACACCATCTTCCCGTTCGCCACGCTCGGCAACGTCCCCAACGACTACAGCTACGACCCCTCCAAGGGGGAATCGTTCACCCGGATCGGCGACAACAACATCATCCGCGAGGGCGCGTCCATTCACCGCGGCGCGCATCCCGGCACGGAGACGGTCGTCGGCAACAGCTGCTTCATCATGGGCAACGCCCATATCGCCCACAACTGCGTCATCGGCGACCACGTCATCCTGGCGATGTGCGCCCTGCTCGCGGGCTACGTCCAGATCGGCGACCGCGCGTTCATCTCCGGCAACTCCGGCATCCACCAGTTCGTCCGCGTGGGCCGATACGCCATGCTCTCCGGCGGGTCGGTCATTTCCATGGACCTGCCGCCCTTCATGATCGGCGACGGCCGCAACGGCGGCGTCCGCAGCTTCAACAAGGTCGCGCTTTCGCGCGCCGGGTATTCCGCGGAGGACATCCGCACCGTCCACAAGATGTACGACATCGCGTTCCGCCGCGGGCTCAACATGAAGAACGCGCTTGCGGAGATCGAGGCCACCCTGCCCCAGATCCCGGAGGTCAAGGAATTCGTCGAATTCGTGCGCTCCTCCAAACGGGGCGTCCTGAGCGGGGGCAGCACCCGTCGCGCATAATAGAGGGCACCTCTATTTATTCTGTTCGGCGGCTTTTCGCATCTGGGCAAAATCCAATTTGAAAGATTTTCGATGGTTACGTTTTCAGGTAGCCATCTTCAAATCTTCCGGCATTATCTTTTTGCCCATCTGCTGAAAATCCATCCGCCCGAATCAATCGAGCTCCCCATACAGAATCGCCCGGCACCTCAACCGGAAACGCAAAACGGCACGCGCCGCCATTGTGCGATGCGTGCCGCTTCTGTTTTCGGAGGACAAGTCCTCCACTGCGGTTGTGCTTGGCTCCGCTCAAGCACGGAGAGACGGAGCTTCTCTGCTGAAAAAAGCCGTCCTTTCGCCGGGATCTTCCCCGGTCACGGATCACTTTTCAGTCCTTATCATCCGTCTCCGGTTCGCCCCAGCCGTTTTTCTTCAGGGTCTCCCGCGCCTTTTCGTTTCCGTCCTTCGCGAGCTTGCGAAGGGCTTCCTTCGCCTCCTCGCAGTCCTGCTGCTCGGCGAGGTCGCGGAGTTTGTAGAAACCGTCCGAGTTGTGCGCCTCGGCGGCCTTCCGGTACCATTTGACGGCCTCGGCGAGGTATCGGTCCGCTGGCTCGAACATGAACGGTTCCCTGTCTTTCAGCAGTTTGACGAGGTTGTATCTGCCCTGGTACAGCTCGGCGATCTTGCACTGCAATCCGGTGTAGTCGCGTTTGTTCTCCAGTTCGGGCAGGGAATGCTTCATGCCGCTGTCCGCCGCCTTGGCATACCAGTCGGCGACGGTTTTCCAGTCCTTATCCGAATCGTAAGGCTTCAGCCAGCCTTCCCTCACGCTGAGCCCCATGCCGAACTGCGCCTCGGCATTGCCCTGCTTCGCGCCCTTGCGGAACCACTCGACGGCGGTCTTCAAGTCCTTGTCCACGCCGCGTCCGGTCGCGTAGAGCCAGCCGAGCATGCCCTGCCCCATGGGATCGCCCTGATCCGCCGCCTTCCGGTACCATTTGGCGGCCTCGGCGAAATCATTTCCCGTCGCGATCCACCAGATGCCGTTTTCGAAATAGGCATACGCTTCCGCCAGTTCGAGCTGGGCGGCCGCATGCCCGTTTTCCGCCGCCTTGAGCAGCCATTTCCGAATCGCTTCCGGGCCCGACTTGTCGGAGGAATTTCCGATGTTATCGTGTTCGATGATATACCGCGCCAGCTTGTACTGCGCCTCCGCGTCGCCCCGTTCCGCCGGTTCCAGCAGGGGGATGACGTCCTTCAGGCTTTCCAGATACGCCTTCGAGCTGGAATCGCCCTGTTCGGCTGCCAGCGTGTACCATTTGACGGCCTCCGCCAGGTCGACGGGAGTGTTGCGGAGCCCGTGCTGATAGTCAAGCCCCAGCGACCTCTGCGCCACGACATAGCCCGCTTCCGCAGACTTGCGGAGCAGTTCCTGCCCGCCGCCGAATCGATAGAATTCGTACATCGCCTTCGCGTTGCCGGATTCCGCGGCCTTCTGCGCCCACTTGAACGCCTCCGCCTCGTCCTTTTTCACGCCCTTGCCCGACGAGTAGCATTTCGCAAGTTCGATTTGCGCTTCGACATGCCCCTGTTCGGCGGCCTTCTCGAACCATTTGACGCCCGTTGCCTTCGCCGCTTCGCGGGGCATGATCTCCTGGATGTGTACCATGTACTCCATCCCGAGTGCGTACTGCGCTTCGGCATTGCCCATTTCGGCGGCCCGCTGGTACAGGTCCCATCCGACAAGAGGGTCCTTTGCCTCTTTCTTATACCGAACGCCGAGCTCGTAGATCGATTTCGCGTCGTTCGGGTCGGCCTCCTTCGCGATCAGGGCATCGACCGACGCCTTGAACATCGCTTCGACCCTCTTCAGCTCTTCGGACCTTTGTTTTTCGAGGTCATCCTTTTCGTCCGCACGGACGGAAAAGACAGTCGCTGTCAGCAGAAAAAGGGCGACACATCCGGCAAAAAGGGAATACAAACGGGGTGATTTCTTCATGATCCCGACTCCTTTCAAAACTTGGCATTACAGGCGGAATTGCCTGCCAATACTATAAAAAGATAGCACGTTCCGGCTTTTTTGTCAAATAGTAAAAAGGTTATTTTTTTTATTTATTTTCTAAACTATATTGACAATCATTTGTTTTGAGGTACAATTTTTTGAACGGGAAAAGTCTCGGGGGGCCTGTTTTACTTTTCCAGCGCCTTGACTTCGAGGAAGAGCAGGATGCTGAACAGGATCTCCACGCCGATCATGACCGCCGCGAGCATGAACGGCGGGCAGTACAGACCGAGTGCGAGGGAAAGGAACGGGATGGCGACCGCCATGACGAAGTAGCTTTTGGAGTCGTACAGCCAACCGTAGGGCAGGAAATGCGCGCCGAAGATCATGGAGAAGACCATCAGCATCTTCTCCGGCACGGCGGCATAGACCCACATCGCGATCAGGAGGTACAGGATCTGGTTCAGGGTGAAGATCATACCGAGCTTCGTCAGGGGGTTGCCCCTGCCCTGGAAATCGACGCCGATCAGCTTCGAGATGCCGAACGCGAGGGGAAGCAGCGGTCCGGTGCAGCAGAACGTGAGCAGGTTTTTCGCCAGGGGGTTGAGATTGGTCAGGTGGACGCAGAGGATGGCGGTCCAGATGAGCACGGACGCCATGATGAAAGGCAGGCCCTTCTTCTGCTTCAGGGCGCAATCTTTTTTCAATTCGTTCAAATCCATATTCACCTCAGAACTGGAATTCGCCCTGCACGGTGTCGGGCGGGTTCAGGATGGAGCGGACAGGCTCGAATGTCTTGCGGTGGAGCGGGCACGGTCCGTACTTGCGGATGAGGTCCGTGTGGAGTTTCGTGCAGTAGCCCTTGTGGACCTCGAACCGGTACTGCGGATACTGTTTCGCCGCCTCCATCATGAAGAGGTCGCGGGAGGTCTTGGCGAGGATACTGGCGGCGGCGATGCTGGCGGACTTCGCATCGCCCTTCACGATGTTCTCCGAGGGGATGGGCAGTCCCTGCACGGGATTACCGTCGACGAGCACGAAGTCCGCGGGACGCGGCAATGCCAGAACGGCGCGCCGCATGGCAAGCCAGGTCGCGCGCAGGATGTCCGTGCGGTCGATCTCGTCCTGGTCGACCATGGCGACCGCCGTGAGCGCGGACGGCTCGGCGAGGATCGCCTCGCGCAGCTCCATGCGCTGCTTGTGCGTGAGCTGCTTCGAGTCGTTGACGCCGGCGGGGATGCGGGTCCGGTCGGTGAACACGACCGCGGCGGCGCAGACGGGCCCGGCGCAGCAGCCGCGCCCGGCCTCGTCGACCCCGGCGATAAAAGAAAACTCCCCGTCCCACTTGAGTTCGTGGACGAGGAGTTCGGAATTTCCGGGAAGGAAATCCATCCGGATTACTTCGCAGCTTCGGCGGAAGCGGATGCCGCGGGTCCGAAATACTTTTTCTCTTTGACGCGGGCGGCTTTGCCGATCTTCTCGCGCAGATAGTAGAGTTTCGCGCGGCGGACGTGGCCGTGGCGCTCGACGGTGATCGCGTCGATGCGCGGGCTGTGGATCGGGAAAACGCGTTCCACGCCGTAGCCGTTCTGGAAGCGGCGGACGGTGAACGTTTCGCGGATGCCGGAATTTTTGCGTGCGATGACGACGCCGGTGAAATTCTGGATGCGTTCGGTGGTGCCTTCAATGATCTTGGTGGAAACCTTGACGGTGTCCCCGATATTGAAGTCGGGCACAGAAGCCTTGCACTGCGCCTTTTCGATCTTGTCAATGATGCTCATGGTGTGTACCTCCATTATGTTAATTTTTGTCGTTGATCAGGTCCGGACGGACAAGGAGCGTCGTGTTCGTGGATTCGGCGCGGCGCCATTGTCCGATTCTGGCATGGTTCCCGGACAGAAGCACGTCCGGGACCCTCATGCCGTGGAATTCGACGGGCTGGGTGTACTGCGGATACTCCAGAAGGCCGTTCTCGAACGACTCCTGCACGGCGGATTCGTCGTCGCCGAGGACGCCCGGCAGAAGCCGGACGATCGCGTCGACCATGACCATGGCTGCCAGGTTGCCGTTCGTGAGGATGTAGTCCCCGATGGACAGCTCCATGTCGACCAGCAGGTCGCGGACGCGCTGGTCCACGCCTTCGTAGTGCCCGCAGATGAAGATCAGGTGCCGTTCGCCGGAGAGCGCGTGGGCTGTCTTCTGCGTGAAGCGCCCGCCCGCGGGTCCGGTCAGGATGACCTTCGTCCCGTCTTGTTTCAAAGAGCTCACCGCTTCGAAAAGCGGTTCAACTTTCATCAGCATCCCGGGTCCGCCGCCGAACGGTCTGTCGTCGACGGTCTTTCTCCGGTCGTGCGTAAAATCGCGAAGGTCGACCGCACGGATTTCGACCTTGTTTTCCCGCATCGCCCGGCCGGTGATGCTGCTCGCCAGCGGGCCGAAGAATATCTCGGGAAACAGAGTGATGATGTCGATTCGCAGCGCCACGTCAGGCTCCTGCCGCCTCGACCTCATCGTCCAGGACCTCGACGCTCACGCGGCCTTTCGTGCGTCCGGCGGCGCCGGAGACGAGGGCGCGAAGCGCCATGATCGTTTTGCCGTTCTTGCCGATGATCTTGCCCCGGTCGCCGGGACGGCAGGTGATCTGGATCACGTTGCCGTTTTCGGCGGAAGCGGTGCGGACCTTCACTTCGTCGGGATAGTCCACGAGCTTCTTCGAGACATACAGCACAAATTCTTCGAGGTTCTGCTGCGAAGACGGATCAGCGGCAGTTCTGGCTGACGGCGCGGAGGAGGAGGCGTTCTCTTCCTTCCCGCCGAATAATTTGCCGAAAAAATCAAAGATAGACACGGCCAATCTCCCGTGTTGCGCGGGCGAAGGTCAGACTTACGCCTTGTCCTCGCCCTTCTTGAACGTCTTTTTCTTCGTGTAGGGATCGGGCTGGCCATACTGCTTGGACTTGCCGGCTTTCGCGCGATCATAGATGTCTTTCACGGTCTCGCTCATGATGGCGCCGTTTCCGACCCAGTACTCCAGGCGGGCGACGTCAAGCTTCTCGTCGCTGCGGCGGGGATCGTAGTAGCCGAGTTCTTCCAGCATGCGGCCATCGCGCTGGCTGCGGATGTCGCAGACAACGATACGGAAGCTGATCCAGTTCTTCCCGCCAGTTCGTTTCAGTCTGATCTTTACCATAACGGTTTTTCCTTTGTCTTTACCAGTGGTTCGACTGCGTCGTTCGACGCTCACGCCTTGTTCGCCGACCGCGCTGCGCGTGACTTCAGTGCGGTATAAAAGTCAATTAATATACAGCCTGTTCCCGCTTTTTTCAAATCATTTTCCATATTTCTTTCCGTCTTTTTTGCGTTTTTCCGCGTTCCGGCAAGCATCCCGCGTCAGAACCAGGCGGCGAGAAGCGCGCCCGCGGCGGCAGAACCGAGCAGGAGGGCCGTGGTCGGCAGCTTCGTCTTCAGCATCAGCACGATCGTGACGCCGCAGATCAGCACGCCCGCGGGGGAAACACGGAAATCGTCGGGGATGACGGGAAGTTCGAACTTGAAGAGCGCGCCGAGCGCCTCCCAGGGGATCGTCCGCGTGAAGACCGACATCCCGAGGAAGATCGTGACGGCGAACATGATCAGCGCCACCGCCGCCAGGCGCGTCCCCTTCAGCATGCCTTTTACGAGAAACGTATCCTTCCAGCGGTTGATGCCGGCCGCCGCGGAGCATCCGATCAGGATCGTGGGGACGACCAGGCCGAGCGACGCCGCCAGCGAACCGAAGAAGCCTGCGTTCACATATCCGACATAGGTGGCGGTGTTCAGGCCGACCGGGCCCGGCGTGACCTGCGCCACGGAGAGCAGGTTGCCGAACTCGCTCATCGTAAGCACCTGTTCCCGGTCCACGAACTCCGCCGTGAGGAGCGGGATCAGCATGTATCCGCCGCCGAAACACAGCACGGAGAACTTGCAGAACTGGAAAAACAGGACGATGCAGTGGTTCATTTCCCGCGCCCTCCGTCCTTGTCCGGATCAACGGACGTTTCCGCGGAGGGTTCCGAGGATGCTTCCGGGTTTTTCCCTCCGTCCGCAGCCTGCTCTGCCTGCGTTAGGCGCCGCGTCTGCCACCACACATAGCACCAGCCGAACGGGATCGCCACCAGGATCAGCAGCGCGGGGCTGACCTTCATCACCGCAAGCACGAAGAAGACCAGCACCACGGCGCATTCCAATCCGCTTTTCACCGTCCGACGGAACATCCGGCATCCGGTAACCAGGATCATACCGGTTACGCAGGCGCGGATCCCGGAGAAGACGCCGAGCAGATAACGGTTCTTCGGGTCCAGGCGCGGAAAGAGCGACGCGATGATCAGGATGACGGTGAAGGGCGGGGTCACGGCTCCGGCGGCGGCAGCCAGTGCGCCCGGCACGCCGCCGATCTTCATGCCGATATACACGGCGGAATTGATCGCGATGATCCCGGGGACCGTCTGCGTGAGCGCGGTCATATCCAGCAGCTCTTCGCGCGTCAGAAGTTTGTGTTTGACGACAAAAATCTCCTCAATGACGGGGAGCATGGCGAGTCCGCCGCCGACGACGAGCGCGGTGATGCGGAAAAAGGAACAGTAGAGCAGCAGGAGGCGTCTGGTTCTGGACAGCGTCTGTATCTCCATGCCTTCCATGTTGCCGCCCCCGTGGGTCCCGCCTCAGACCTTCACGCCGAACAGGCGTTCCGCGTTCTTGTAGAAAATCTGCTCGAACTGGTCTTCCGTCAGGTCCAGCGTCCGTGCCTCGGCGATGCCGTCGCGGTGCGACAGGGCGGGATAGTCCGTCGCCCAGAGGATGCGGTCGACGCCGTGCGCGAGGACCATGCGCGTTACCTCGTGCGGCGGGAGCTTGAAGAAGGTGCTGGAGGTGTCGAACCAGACGTCGCGGCCGACGAGATGCTTCCAGGATTCGTCCCAGACGCTGTAACCGCCCATGTGCGCCGCGATGATGTTTTTGAGGTGCGGGAAATGGTCCAGCACGTTCGCGAGGCGTTTCGGGGAGGAGTAGTCGCTCTTGACGTCGCCGACGTGGAACAGAATGGGCATTTCCGGGGGGATGAGCTCGTACAGGCGCATCATCCTCGGTTCGTCGATGTAGAGCTTCTGGAAATCGGGATGGAATTTCAGACCGGAAAGCCCGATCCGCTTCATGCGTTCGAGTTCGCCCTTGCAGTCCGCGTAGTCGGGATGGAGCGAGCCGAGGCAGACGACCTTCGGGCCGAGCAGGGAGGCCAGGTAGTTATTGAGGTTCTGCACCTGGTCGGGACGCGTGGCGGAGGAGAGGAAGACCGCCTTGTCGATATGGGCGTCCTCCAGGGACTCGTGCAGATCCGCGACCGTGCCTTTCCTGCGCCAGGGCTCGTGGTAGTACGATTCAAGGGAAGCGACGACCTTCGGCGCGACGCTGTCGGGGAACACATGGCAATGGACGTCAAAATACTTCATGGCATCTCCGGGACAAGGCATCCGAATACAAAAATGGCATCCCCAACGGGATTCGAACCCGTGTTACCAGGATGAAAACCTGGTGTCCTAGGCCTCTAGACGATAGGGACGCAAGCTAAAAAAAAGCATGTATTTAAAATAGCATGCCGGAGGATTTTTTCAAGCGCGAATCGCGCTTTTTTCCGATTTTTCACGGATTTTCGCGCTTATCCGTTCGATTCCGCCTCGTGCTGGTGCCGCGTCTGAACACGCGCCCGAAGCGCGGCCAGGCGTTTCCTGCGGCGCTTTTCCGCGCGGATGCGGTAGACCACGACCATTCTCTTTACCGCAATATAGGTAAGCGGGGTGAGAACGACCGCCATGATGGCGCCGCCGAGGAAGAACGCACCCGCCAGGTCCCCGGCAAGATTCTTCAAAGCGGCAACGCATTCCCGGAAGCCCGACGCACTCACGACGTCTTTAAGCATGGCCTTGATGTTCTCATAGGAAAAGTCAAGGCCGAGGAGCTTCGCGCCTGCATAACATTGGACGGGGTAGATGAAGAAAACCGTAATCTGGTTGGTGATGAACGTGCCGAGAACGGCGCCGATCTTACTGCCTTTCAGCAGGTAGGCGGCGGGGATGGAGCAGATGAGCTGGCCGCCGATGGGAATGGTGCAGCCGAAGAACATGCCGATACTCCAACCCCGCGCGATGTAGTCGGGCGAGGCTTTTTCCCGGACGATCTTCAGATAGAACTTTCTCCATTTCTTCTTGCCCCACCGGACGACGCTCATACATCCCCCCTCAGATATTGATGTAGAATTTCTGCATTTCGGGGGCGCGCTGGGCGATGTTGACGAGGTGGTCGCCGATGCGTTCGAGTTCCCAGAGCATTTCGATGAAGATCACGCTGGCGTCGACGGCGCATTGCCCTTTGTTTCGGCGCTCCACATGGACCTGTTCGTACTGCTTGGCCAGCTCGTTGATCTCGCGTTCGTTGGCCTCTGCGTCGCTGGCGACGTGCGCGGCCTGCTGCTGTTCGCGGGCCTGTTCCGCCATCATGGCCTTGATGTTCTTTTCGTACTTGTGCGCGAGCTTGTTCAGCTTTTTTTCACCCTCCAGCGCGGACCGGATGCCGTCTTCGCTTTCCTTGGGTTTGTGGGAGAGCGCGAGCTTCACGTTGTTCGCCTGAGAACTCAGAAGATCCCAGAGGGAATTGAGGTTGTCCTGCGCCACGTCGGAAAGCTTGGTGTCGACCTTGGAGAGACGCTTGGTCAGGCGCATGATGTTGGCCGTGTGATCCGCGATGCGTTCGGCGTCGTTGGTGCAGTGCATGAGCAGCGGGATCAGGTTGGACTGCGGGTTGGAGAGGTGCTGGCGCGTGATCTGGACCAGATAGTTCGTGATGTCGGACTGCATCTTGTCGACCTGCTGTTCGTCGGCCTCGAGCTGTTCGAACTCCTTTTCGTCAACGTGGGCGGCGCGGAAATGGTGGTTGACGGCGCGGTCGATCATGCTCCAGGAAAGCTCGACCATCTTGCGGATCTCGATGATCGACTGCTCGATTGCCATGGCGGGCGTGCGAAGCAGCAGGGGTTCGAGCGTGCGCGTGCTGACCGGCTTGGTCTTGTCGCCGGGAATGAGCGTTTCGCAGAGATGCGCGAAGGGCTTCAGCATGGGCATGATGGCGAGGACCGTGACAACGTTGAAGATCGTGTGCGCCATGGCGATGTGGCGTTCCAGGTTCTGCGGGACCGCGGCAAACGCGTCGCCGGGCGTGATGGCGTTCACGATGTACAGGAAGAACGGCGTACGGTGCGCGCCGACGGGGATGTAGAGCAGGACCACCATCAGGATCGCGCCGAAGAAGTTGAAGAGGAAGTGCGCGAGGGCGGCCTGCTTCGCCACGCGGTTGGCCGTGAACGAAGCCAGGCAGGCGTTGATCGTGGTGCCGATGTTCGTGCCGATCAGGAGCGGGACGGCGGTATAGAAATTGACAAGCCCGGCCGCCGACAGCGCCAGGATGATGCCGACCACCGCCGCGCTGGCGCTGACCATGAAGACGGCGAGCATGCCGAGCCCGATCGCGCCGAGGATCGGGAGGAACGGCATGAACCCGTCTGGCGTTTTCGGGGCGCAGTCGATCAGGGAGAAGAGGTTGAGGAACGACGGGAACGTGCCGAGGATGCTCATCTGGGTGCTCATCATGTTCATGCCGAAGAAGAGCATGCCGAACCCGAAGACCGCGTTGCCCCAGCCCTGCAGGTTGCGTTTTTTCGTGAAGGTCATCAGGATGAAGCCGATGGCGATGGCGGGCAGGGAAAGGCCGCTGAGGTTGAACGAGATCAGCTGCGCGGTCACGGTCGTGCCGATGTTCGCGCCGAAGATGATGCCGATGGCCTGCACCAGGTTCAGCAGGCCGGCGTTGATGAAGCCGAGCACCATGATGGTCGTAGCGGCGCTGGACTGGATGACCGCGGTAACGAAGGTGCCGGCGAGCACGCCCAGGAAGGCGTTTTTCGAAAAGAACTGGAGCACCTGCTGCATCTTCTCGCCTGCAATGTTCTGGAGGCCGCGGCTCAGGCGCAGCATGCCGAAGATCAGGAACGCGATGCCACCGACCATGCTCATGGCCACGGAGAACATGTCGATGCCGAGCAGACGGGCGTCGATGGCGCGCATGTAAATGCCGTGCACCGGATCGGCGACCTCGATCGAGAAATGGTATTCGCCGGTTTCCCCGCCGAGACGGACGAACGTCTGCGCCAGGCCGTTCTTGTCGGTCAGGACTTCGGGCGAGAGCACCTTCGGCTGGGATTTGCTGCGCGGGGCGGATTTGACGCTGAAGAAGACGGGAGCATTCTCAACGGGTTTTCCGTCCGCATCGACGACTTTGATCACCAGGGGGTCTCCGAGCACTTCGTTCGTCATGCCCTGACGTTCGGCATTCTCGATTTTCGCGCCCACGATCAGGCGCACGAGGACGGACTTGTCGGGATCGTTCAGCGGAGTGATTTTCACATAATTGTCGCCGACCTTATGACCGGCCCGTATTTTCGCGCGGACGACGCCGACGACGTCGGTCTCCTCCGACAGCTGCGTGATCTCCAGGTCCGACCCCTCGACGGCCTCGAACTTCACGGGCTCGCCGGCAAGAAGGGGCTGTTTCTTCGAGGACGGGGAATCTTCGCCTGCCGCACTGCGCACTTCCACACGCACATCCCGCTCGAACTCCTCTCCGGGGATAGTGCTCTGGTCGGCGCCGTAGACGACGTCGAGTCGTCCGACTTTGCGTGGGCGGTCGGAGGCGCCGTCACATGCGGAAAAGACCGCGATCAGGACGCACGACAGCAGAAGAGAAGCGAGGCATGAAACAAATCTCATAAAAAACCTTCGGCAGTGTTTGAATATTTGGAATAATATATCACTCTTCATGCCAAAAATCAAGTATTCCCTTGAAAAAGGACGAAAGATGCATTATATTATTTCGATTGCAGTTTTCCTAAAAACAGCAATTCGTCACACAGTCTGTCGCAACGTTTTGCGGAAGCGTATCTTTTGCCGTTTTATCAGCAGACATATGACCGAACAACGGAGTTTGCGCGCGCCGCGATTGCAAAAAACGATTTTGACACGAAGGAAATGCCCGTGTTATGGAAACATTGAAACAACTGATAACCAACTCCATTTTCCCGCTGGCGGCATTTGTCGTCTCCCTGATTCTGACCCGCATCTGCATCGCAGTGCTGCCGCATCTCGGGTACATGGACATCCCCAAAGGACGGCATATCCACAAGAAGCCCGTTCCGCGCGCAGGCGGGATCGGATTCATTCTGGCGTTCTGGATTTCCATCTCGCTTTATGCGGCGAAACTCTGCGGCGGAGATTTCTCGAAGCTCACAGACCAGAAGGTCGGCCAGTTCCTCATCGCGCTGGCGGGCGCATCATTCATCCTGCTGCTCACCGGACTGTACGACGATCGTTTCGACATGCCGAGTCTGCTGAAGCTCATGCTCCACATTTCGGCGGGCGCCGTGCTCTTCTTTCTCGGCGGCGGCATCCGCACGTTCACGCTCCTGAATCATACATTCACGCTCCCCCTGTGGGCCGCACTGCCCCTGACGGTAATTTGGACGATCGGGATCGTCAATGCGTTCAACCTGATCGACGGGCTGGACGGACTCGCCGCCGGCCTGGCATCCATCTCCTCCATCGTCATCGCGGCCTGGATCCTGCTCAACGGCGGAAACATGCCGATGGTGATCCTGCTCCTCACGTTCTGCGGAGCCTGCCTCGGGTTTCTGGTATACAATTTCTCCCCGGCACGCATCTTCATGGGCGACACCGGCAGCATGTTCCTCGGGCTCTTCTTCGCCATGACGAGCATGGACCAGTGTTCCCGGCCCGCCGTCACCGTCGCCGCGCTTCTGGTGCCCCTGGTCGCGATCGGCGTGCCGATCTTCGACGTGATCCTGGCTGTCTGGCGCCGCACCGTGAGGCGGTTCGGCGTGCACATGCTGAAGGAGAACCTCGACAACGCCGAAGTCGTGACCGAACTCGAACACGGCATCAACTCAACCGGGAAGGTCGAGATCAGAACCGCCATCGAAAACGGAAGCGGCGTGATGTCCGCCGACCAGGACCATCTGCACCACAGGCTCCTGCGCGAGTCCCACAACAAGACCAGCCGCGCCGTCCTGCTGATGTACGCGATCTCCATCGTTTTCTCCCTCGGCGCCATCGGGCTGACGTTCATCGGACGGAGCATGCCCGCGCTGGTGTTCCTGCTTGTCATCATCGGCATTTTCTTCGTGCTCCGCCTCGCGAACATCGAGCTTCTGGCGTCCATGAGCGTCCTGGCACAGGGTGTCCGCCGTCCGCGCAAGACGCTTCTTCTGACCATCGCGCATCCCATCCTCGACTTCCTGTTGGTCACGGCATCCTTCTTCCTCGTCTATGTGCTCATCCGAAAACCGCCGCCGCCCCCGAACGGCCTGTATCTTTACCTCGTTCTGAGCGCACCGTATATCCTGGTCCTGCTGTTTTCCGGCATCTACCGCACCTACTGGCTGCGGGCCGGCATCGAACGGTATTTCCGCCTGCTCAAACTCCTGGCGATCGCTGCGGTCATCTCCTTCATCCTCCTGAACATCTGCGCCTGGAAGAACTGGGTCATCGTGGACGACTCAAAACGCATGACGATGATCATCTTCCTGCTCAACACGTCCTTCTCGGTCGCCGCCATCATGTCCGAACGCTTCCTGCTCCACTTCTTCGAGGCGTTCGCCCTCCGGTCCTACTACCTGAAGAACTCGCCCGAAGCAAGCCGGCACAACACCATCATCTACGGCGGCGGCCTGGGCTGCCGCATGTACATCAATAACCTCTACAGCAGCCGCCATCTCTCCTGTCCGTTCCGCATCCTGGGCATCGTGGACGAGGATCCGTCCCTGCAGAATCTGAACGTCTACGGGTTCCGCGTGCTCGGCACCAGCGGGGACTTGGAATCCATATACAAGGACAAGCCGTTCGACTCCATCGTCCTGACTACGGTCAACATCGCCGACAGGCACGTCGAAAATATCCGCGACTTTGCGCGTGAGCACAACATCCGGGTGACCATGTTCGTGGCCCAGGAATATCCCGCCGACCCCGATTTCTTCAAGGTGCTTCAGGAAAAGGCGATCAGTCCTTTTGTCGAAAATGAACCGGACAAACAGGACAAAGGCGCTCCGGGACACGGATCATGACGCTGCATGAGATCGGAGAGAACCTGGAACAGTATTTCATCGAAATCATCCAGGAGAAACGCCGCGGTTCGTTCGACCGCATTACCTACGGATTCCTGTTCCTGGCCTCCAGGTTCTACCGGCGTGCCGTCCAGTTCCGTCTCTGGCTGTACGAAAACCGCGTCATCCGCAACCACTCCATCGGCTGCCTGGTCGTCAGCATCGGCAACCTGACGTGCGGCGGCACGGGCAAGACCCCGGTCGTGGAGATCTTCGCCAAGACACTGAGCCGGAAAGGACGCCGCGTCGCCGTCCTCAGCCGCGGATACCGCAGCCGCGACAGGTCCTTCATCGACAAGCTCCGCAGAAAGTTCTCCTCGCGCCATCGCATCGTCCCCCCGCGCGTCGTGTCCGACGGCAAGAACCTGCTGCTGAACTCGCTTTCGGCGGGCGACGAACCGTACATGCTCGCGACAAACCTGAAGGATGTGGTCGTGCTGGTCGACAAGGACCGCGTGAAATCCGGCCTCTACGCCATCGAGGAGTTCCATACCGACACGCTCATCCTCGATGACGGATTCCAGTACCTCGGCCTGCGCCCGCACCTGAACATCCTGCTCGTGGACTCCACGTCGCCCTTCGGAAACCACCACGTCCTGCCGCGCGGGCTTCTCCGCGAGCCGGTTAAAAATATCCGGCGTGCCGACTACATCTTCCTTACGAAATCCGACGCCTCGCCGCGCCTGCGCCACCTGAAGGGGTTCCTGCGGCGCCACAACCGCCGCGCCGAAATCATCGAGTGCTGCCACCGCCCGAAATACCTGGAGGACGTGTTCGACCGCGGCATCCGCTTCCCGCTCACCATGCTCAACGGCCTGAAGATCGCTTCGCTCTCCGCCATCGCGAACCCCGCCAGCTTCAACGCGTTCCTGACCCAGCACGGCGGCGTTATCGTGCTGGAACGCCATTTCGCCGACCACCACCGTTACAGCCAGCAGGAAATGATCGACTTCGTGAACAGCGCGAAGGCCGCCGGAGCCGAATACATCCTCACGACGGAAAAGGACGCCGTCCGAATGCCGCGCCTCGACCGCCGCGATCTCCCGTTCCTCTTCCTCCGCATCGAGATCGACATCCTCAGCGGACAGGAAAACTTCGACCAGTGCATCACCCGCATCTGCTTTCTGTAAGCACGCATATCTGCGGATGATCCCGGCCGGGATGAAACCTCGGGACCGGCACGTTCGGCAAACAAAAAAAGCGTTTTCCCGGGAATTCTCTAATTTCTATAGGGAAATCACTTGATTTTTTAGAAAAAACCTTTATATTAAATGTTTATCTTTTCACAATCGGTCTAAAAAACACGCAAGAAACGCAAAACAACTGTTAGAAAGGGTTTCGCATGAAGAAATCTTCCGCGAAAAAGTACGTCTATCTGTTCGGAAAAGGCATGAGCGACGGCGACGCTACCATGAATGAACTGCTCGGCGGCAAAGGCGCCAATCTCGCCGAAATGGCCAAACTCGGACTCCCCGTTCCCGCCGGATTCACCATCACCACCGAATGCTGCGTCGATTATTTCGCGAACGGCCAGAAGAATCCCGCCGGCCTCGACGCCCAGATCAAGACTGCTCTCGCAAAAGTCGAAAAGGTCATGAAGATGGCCTACGGCGACCCGAAGAACCCGCTCCTCGTCTCCTGCCGCTCCGGCGCCAGGAAGTCCATGCCCGGCATGATGGAGACCGTCCTGAACGTCGGCCTCGCCACCAGCACGATCCCGGGCCTCGTGAAGCGCACCGGCGGCAACGAACGCTTCGTCTATGACGCCTACCGCCGCCTCATCATGATGTACTCCGACGTCGTGATGGAAAAGGCCGAAGGCATTGAGCCCGCCGAAGGCTGCGCCATCCGCAAGCAGCTCGACACCATGCTCGACGACCTGAAGAAGGCAAAAGGCTACAAGAGCGACACCGACCTCTCCGTCGCCGACCTGAAGAAACTCTGCAAGGACTTCAAAGTCCGCATCAAGAAAGTCCTCAAGCGCGAATTCCCCGACGATCCCATGCTCCAGCTTGAAGGCGCCATCGGCGCCGTCTTCAAGAGCTGGAACGGCAAGAAGGCCGTCTCCTACCGCCGCATCGAAGGCATCCCGGACGACTGGGGCACCGCCGTCAACGTCCAGAGCATGGTCTTCGGCAACATGGGCGACACCTCCGCCACCGGCGTGGCGTTCACCCGCGACCCCGCCACCGGCGACAACAAGTTCTACGGCGAATGGCTCATCAACGCCCAGGGCGAAGACGTCGTCGCCGGCACCCGCACCCCGTTCCCGCTGAACAAGGAGACCAAGAACGAGCAGAACAAGCATCTGGCATCCATGGAGGAAATGCTCCCGAAGACCTACAAGGAACTCGTCGGCATCCGCAACAAGCTCGAACGCCACTACCACGACATGCTCGATATTGAGTTCACCATCCAGGACAAGCAGCTCTTCATGCTCCAGTGCCGCGTCGGCAAGCGCACCGGCACCGCCGCGTTGAACATGGCCATGGACATGCTCTCCGAAAAGCTCATCGACGAGAAGACCGCCGTCATGCGCGTCGCCCCCGCCCAGCTCGACGAACTCCTCCACCCGATCCTCGACCAGAAGGCCGAAAAGGCCGCCAAGGTCCTCGTGAAGGGCCTCCCCGCCGGCCCCGGCGGCGCGGTCGGGCGGATCGTCTTCAACTCCGAAGACGCCATGGCCTGCCACAAGAAGAAAATCGCCTGCATCATGGTCCGTGAAGAGACCAATCCGGAAGACGTCGACGGCATGCGCGCCGCCACCGGCATCCTGACCGCGCGCGGCGGCATGACCAGCCACGCGGCGCTCGTCTGCCGCGGCTGGGGCAAGTGCTGCATCGTCGGCGCCGCCGACATCCAGGTCGACGAAGTCAAGAAGACCCTCAAGATCGGCAAGCAGACGTTCAAGGAAGGCGACATGCTCAGCCTGAACGGCACCCGCGGCTATGTGTACGCCGGTGCCCTGAAGACCGTCGACTCCAGCGAAAACCAGATGCTCAAGAAGTTCATGAAGCTCGTCGACAAGTACAAAAAGCTCGGCGTCCGCGCCAATGCCGACACCGCCGAAGACGCCGCCAAGGCCCGCGCGTTCGGAGCCGAGGGCATCGGCCTCTTCCGCACCGAGCACATGTTCTACGGCGGCAACGAAAAACCGCTCTTCGCGCTCCGCAAGATGATCCTCAGCAGCACGCCCGAGGAACGCGTCAAGGCTCTCAACGAGCTCTTCCCCTACGTCAAGAAGGACGTCCTCGCCACCATGAAGGCCATGGAAGGACTCCCGGTGACCATCCGCTTCCTTGATCCGCCGCTGCACGAATTCGTCCCCCACACGAAGGAACAGCAGCTTGATCTCGCCAAGTCCATCGGCATCTCCCACGCGGAATTCCTGAAGCGCGCCGACGCGCTGAAGGAAAGCAACCCGATGATGGGCCACCGCGGCGTCCGCCTCGGCGTTACCTATCCCGAGATCACCGCCATGCAGGCGCGCGCCATCTTCGAGGCCGCCGCCGAGATCATCAAGAAGGACAGGAAGCCCTGCCACATCGAGATGATGATCCCCGTGACCTGCGATCCGAACGAGCTCAAGGACCAGAAGAAGATCATCGACAGGGTCGCCGCGGAAATCGAGAAGAAGGAAAAGATCAGGAAGTTCGACTACATGGTCGGCACCATGATCGAGATCCCGCGCGCCGCCATCCTCGCAGGCAAGATGGCCGAGGAAGCCGAATTCTTCTCCTTCGGCACAAACGACCTCACCCAGATGACGTTTGGCTTCTCCCGCGACGACATCGGCGGATTCATCGGCGAATACCTCAACAAGGACATCATCCCCGCCGATCCCTTCCAGACCATCGACCGCGACGGCGTCGGCTGGATGATCCGCCATGCGGTCGAGGCCGGCCGCGCCACCCGCAAAAACCTGAAGGCCGGCATCTGCGGCGAACAGGGCGGCGAACCGAAATCCGTGGAATTCTGCCACGAAGTCGGCCTGTCCTACGTCTCCTGCAGCACGTACCGCGTGCCCATCGCACGTCTGGCCGCCGCGCAGGCCGCCATCAAGTCCGAGCAGGCCGCAAAGGCCGCGAAGAAGGCGAAACGGAAATAATCCGTTCCTTTCCGAACTCACCGGGACGCCTGTTTCTTTCAGGCGTCCCGTTTTCATCTCACCCCCTGCCCCGAATCAAAAAAAGCCCATGCAGTTCTCCGGCCATCCAGTCTCCTTCTTCTATCCCTGGCGGTTTGTCTCCCGCGAACTCTGCCGGTCCGTCATGGTCGATTTCCGCGACCACGGCGCGGACAGCCTCGTAATCGTGCAGGAATGGATGGAGCGCATCCTCAACGACCACGTGTTCTACCTGGATCTGCTCGAGATGGTGCGAGACGCCGGCATGAAGCTCTTCGAGGTGCATGCGCCGAACGGCCCGCACTGGGATCTCTCGTGCATCTTCGAGGGACGGCGCGGCCCGATGATCGACGGGCACAGACGCGCGCTGTGCTACGCGGCGGAAACCGGCTGCCGCACCTACACGATCCACATCGGCGCGGGGCAGTACAACCGGTTCCGCACCCCCGTGCGGACGATTCGCGAGGCCGCGCTCCGCACGCTCGACGAACTCGTCCCGCACGCGGAGAAGCTGGGCGTCGTGATCGCGGTGGAGAACAGCTTCGAGCCGCCGAATACGCCCGACGAGGTGCTGTTCCTGCTGGAACACTTCAACTCGCCCGCGCTCGGCTGCTGCTACGATGCCGGGCATGCGAACGTCATGGCGCCCGCGCCGGGCAAACGGCAGGAGCTCTACTGCTCCGTCATGAAGGAGATCTGGGACGGCCATGTGGTCGAATATCCGGACGCCCTGGACAGGCTCGCGCCGTGGGTCGTGACCGCACATCTGCATGACAACGACGGCTACCGGGATGCGCACGCCCTGCCCGGATCCGGCACCGTGGACTGGCCGGTCATCCTCCCGAAACTCGCCGCCTGCCCGAAGCTGATCTCGGTGCAGTCGGAAGTGCATTGCGACCGTGCGGAAAACGAAGTCACGCCCGGCCGCATCTGCCGGAAATTCGCGGAGCTCTTCGGCTGAAAAAAGCCGCGTCATTCCGCCTCAACGTCTCGCTGAGCAAGTTCAGCCGAATTCAGACATGCTCAGCCTTCCCAAGCCGAATTCAGACAAGTTCAAACAAGCTCAGTCGAGCTCACTTGCATTCAGTTACCCCCCCTTCACGTTCCAGTTAAAATGACGTTTGGTTAAACTGGAACTTGCGTGTGTGCGCGTGAGATCGCGTGTAACCCGCTCTCCGATTCGTCGTCCCGGATTTTTTTTCGGTTTTTCCGCTGATTTTTTGCAGCTTTTTTTCAATTTCCGGCTTGACTTTTTCGCAAAACGGGGAAACAGTATTGGAAGCAAAATCTTTCCCCGTTCAAAAGAAAGGATTCCGCGAATGAAAAAAACGTACGTGCTCGATACGAATGTCATCCTCCACAGCGCGCAGGCGCTCAACTCGTTTGAGGACAACGAAGTCGTCATTCCCATGACCGTGATCGAAGAGCTCGACAAGTTCAAACGCAATCAGGATGAACTCGGCCGCAACACCCGGCAGGCGATCCGCCAGATCGACGCGCTCCGCCAGAAAGGCTCGCTCGCAAAGGGCGTCAAGCTCGACAATTCCGTGAATCCCCGCAAGTGCGGCAGCCTCCGCGTCATGGTCAGCGAAGGCCGCCTCTCCGGCAGCTCCGACATGAACGTGCCCGACAACCGCATTCTGAACGTGGCGAAGATGCTTATGGAACGGGAGAAACACCCCGTGATCTTCATCACCAAGGACCTGAATCTCCGCCTCAAAGCCGATGCGCTGGGCATCCCCGTGGAGGATTTCGAGTGCGAACAGGTCAACAGCGACGAACTCTATTCCGGCGTCATGACGCTCCCCGTCACAGCCGACTTCATGGACCAGTTCCACCGCGACGGTTTCACCGAGCTCCCGAAGGGCGTCACGGTCTATCCGAACCAGTTCATCATGTTCGCGGACAAGGCGAACGACCACCACACCACGGTCGGGTGGTGCCGCCACGGCCGCATCGAAGTGCTCCCGAACGGCATGGGCGAACACGTCGGCGGCATCACTCCGCGCAGCCTCGAACAGCGCATGGCGCTGATCCTGCTCACCGATCCCGAGGTCCAGGTCGTTTCCCTGGTCGGCCAGGCCGGCAGCGGAAAGACCCTCCTCGCGCTCGCCGCCGCGGTCGAACAGGCGATCAACAACAACCTCTACGAACGCATCCTCGTGAGCCGTCCGATCGTGCCGATGGGCAAGGACATCGGCTACATGCCCGGCGGCAAGGACGAAAAGCTCAGCGTCTGGATGCAGCCTATCTACGACAACCTCGAATTCCTCATGCAGAACGGCGGAAAGAAGGACCCGCAGACCGTCCGCCGCCGCCTCGACGACATGCGCCGCTACCACCAGCTCGAACTCGAGGCGCTGACCTACATCCGCGGTCGCAGCATCCCGCGCCAGTTCATCATCGTCGACGAGGCCCAGAACCTGACACCGCACGAGGTGAAGACGATCGTCAGCCGCGCCGGAATGGGCTCGAAGATGATCCTCACCGGCGACCCGGCGCAGATCGACAATCCCTATCTGGACGCCTCCAGCAATGGCCTCTCCTACCTCGTCGAACGTTTCAAGTCCGTCGACCTGCACGGTCACATCACGCTGAAGAAGAGCGAACGCAGTCCGCTGGCGGCGGCCGCCGCGGCAAATCTCTGAGGCATTCCCCCTCAACAGGGAAAGCAGCCTCTTCCCATGCGTCTGTCTTGCGCGAGCATGCATTTTGCATGCCCGCGGGGCGTCTGTTATGCTCGGAAATCCCCCGCTAACGTTACATTACCGTTCGCGGCGTCCGGCGGAGCGTCTTTTGATCAAAAAGTATATCCTTTTTTGAAAAAAGAGATTTGCATTCCGGAAAATGCGTGTATATTAGAGAAGAATCTGAATTTTTATTCTCCTATCTCAACAAAGAAAGGCTCGACATGACTACCATGATGAAAACACTTTGCGCAGGCGCCGTTTTCGCGACGGCCGCCGCGGCATATGCGGATTTCCACGACTGGGCGAAATCCCCGCCGATGGGATGGAACAGCTGGGACTGCTTCGGCACCACCATCACCGACGAGATCGCGCGCGCCCAGGTCGACGCGCAGGAGAAATACCTGAAGGATTCCGGCTGGGAGTATTTCGTGGTCGACATCCAGTGGTATGAAGGCAACTCCCAGGGGCACGGCTACCGCCCCGGCGCCGCGCTCACCATGGACGAATTCGGACGCCTCCTCCCCGCCCCCAACAAATTCCCGTCCGCCGCAAACGGCGCAGGCTTCAAGCCCCTCGCCGACTATGTGCACGGCAAGGGCCTCAAGTTCGGCATCCACCTCATGCGCGGCATCCCGCGGCAGGCCGTCCAGCAGAACACCCCGGTCAAGGGCACGAACTACCGCGCCCAGGACATCGCGAACACCCGCAGCACGTGCGCGTGGAACCCCGACATGTATGGCGTGGACATGAACAAGCCCGGCGCGCAGGACTACTACGACTCCGTCTTCGAACTCTACGCGTCCTGGGGCATCGACTTCATCAAGGTCGACGACATCGCACGTCCTTACGACCAGGTCCAGCAGCTCGAGATCGAGGCCATGCGCAAGGCCATCGACAAGACCGGACGCCCGATCGTCTTCAGCCTCTCCCCCGGCGACACCCCCGTCGCGAAGGGCGCGCACGTGAACCGCTTCGCCAACATGTGGCGCGTCTCCGACGACTTCTGGGACCGCTGGTCTCCGCTCTACGGCATGTTCGGCCGCCTCGACAAGTGGACGCCGTACCGCATCGAAGGCGCCTACCCCGACGCCGACATGCTCCCCTTCGGCATCATCGAATTCCGCCGTCCCACCAGGTTCACGCATGACGAGCAGGTCACCGTCATGTCCCTCTGGTGCATCGCGCGCTCCCCGCTCATGCTCGGCGCCGACATGACCCAGATGGACGACTGGACCGTGAAGCTCCTCACGAACAAGGAGGTCCTGGCCGTCAACCAGCACAGCACGAACAACCACCAGGTCTCGAACAAGGGCGACCTCATCGTCTGGGCCGCCGACATCCCCGGCAGCAAAGACAAGTACGTCGCGCTCTTCAACGCCTCCACGCCCGGCAGCCGCGACGTCGATTTCCTGAAGGCGAAATACCACAGCATCCGCATCGGCGGCGACGGCGAACGCGAAGCCGAGATCAAGGCCGACATCGGCGGCTCCAAGGCGTTCGCGCTCGCGGTCACCGACGGCGGCGACTCCATGAACTACGACCACGCCGCCTGGCTGAACCCGGTCCTCTCCGGGCCCGCCGGCACGAAGAAGCTCACCGAGCTCAGATGGAAGAGCGCCACGCAGGGCTGGGGCGAGACACGCGTCGGACAGACCTCCGACGGCCGCCGCATCGACGGCATCGGCACCCACGCCGTCTCCGTGATCATCTACGACCGTCCCGAAGGCTACGACACCGTCACCGCGCGCGGCGTGCTCGCCGACAACTGCGAGAACCGCGGCGGCACGGTCGAATTCCTCGTCCTCACCGACGAAGCGTTCGGCGCGGAGGCGAAGGACGAATCGGAAGTCAGCGTGAACTTCTCCGACCTCGGGATCGGCAAGCGGGCGCGCGTCCGCGACCTCTGGGCGGGGAAAGACCTCGGCACCTTCGACGACTCCTTCTCCCAGGTCCTGAAGTGCCACGCCGCTGGCCTCTACAGGATCAGCCCCGTCGAATGAAAACAGATGATGTATGAGGCGGGGTCGACCATGACGCGCCCCGCCTGAAATAAACATCAACACCAGAAAAACAGTAAGGCCGCCGGACATTCAATTGTCCGGCGGCCTTTTCAGTGCCTCAAAGAAACGGGTCAGTTCACGGCGTCGACTTCGTCGGCGAGCTTCGCGCGGAGCTTGGCGAGCGCCTGGTTTTGGAGCTGGCGGACGCGTTCGCGCGTGCGGTGGATCATCTGGCTGACCTCCTCCAGCGTCTTCGGGCGGCGGCCGTCGAGGCCGAACCGCAGCTGGATGATCTGGCGTTCGCGGACGTCCAGTTCGCTGAGCAGCGCGAAGAGCCGCTGGACGGATTCCTCATCGCCGACGATGCGGTCCGGCATCATGGCGTTCCGGTCGGAGATGACGTCCTCGAAACTGCCGTCCTCGCCCTGCTGGATGGGGGCATGCAGGGAAATCGTCTTCAAGTCGGAGAGGCGAAGCGTGGCGACGGTGCGTTCGCTGAGGGCGAGCGTATCGGCCAGTTCGTTGTCCGTGGGGGCGCGCCCGAGTTGCTCCGTGAGCTTCATATTCGCCAGCTTGATCTTGTTGATCTTGCCGGCGGACTGGACCGGGATGCGGATCACGCTCGCCTGGTTGGCGAGGGCGCGGCGCATGGACTGCTTGATCCACCAGGCGGCATAGGAGCTGAACTTCGCGCCCTTGGCGGGATCGAATTTCTCCACCGCGCGCACGAGTCCGAGGTTGCCCTCGGAGATCAGGTCGCTGAGCGGGAGACCGAAGCCCTTGAAATCGTGGGCGATCTTCACGACCAGGCGCAGGTTCGCATTGATCAGCGTGGCGCAGGCTTCGTCGTGCAGGGCGCGGTCGCCGCTGTGGATCTGCGCCGCCAGGACTTTTTCCTGTTCCGGGGTGATCAGCGGGATCTGGCCGACTTCGTTCATATACAGCTTCATGGAATCGGTCTTCGCGACAATGCCCTGTTTCGCGACGACTTTCGCATTTTTCTTGTCGAGTTTCGGGTCCTTGTGGCTTCCGGTCATGTATTTGCTGAGGTCGATCCCGGAGACGTCTTCCTCGTCCTCGGTGATTTCCGGCTCCTCGCCCTCCGCGACGATGGCGGACGGCACATCCACCGTGACTTTCAGCACGGCCTTTTTGCCGGCCTGGAATTTCGGTTTCCGGCGCGGCGCGGCCCCCTTCTTCGCTTCCGGCTCGGCCGGAAGTGCAAGAGGCATGAATTCGGACGACTCCGCCGGGAATTCCACGGCGGTCGTGATCTTGACCCAAAACGCAGGTTCGGCTGGCGCTTTCTTTTTTTCTTCTGCGACGGCGGGTCTGACTTTCTTCATATTGTTCTCCTTGTATGTTTGTATGCCTTCCGCAGCATCCTGAAGGATCCGCGGGAGGCATAAATGCCGTTTTCCGGGCCGGGCTTTCCGGCGAGTCCGTTTCCTCCGCCGGGAAAGGACGGCGTTACGTCCGTTTGCCATCCCCGGCAGAAAAAAAAGGTCTCTCTATATATAGGAGCGTTTTTCCAGCATTTTTCCCGAAAACAACGCAAAAAAGGGGGTTTTCGGAGCGTTTTTTGCCGCTTTTTCGATTGCAAGCCACGCGTTTTATAAAAATATTTCATTGATTGCAAGCATATTGGAACAAATTACGAAAAAAAATTTTCGAAAATTTAAGAATCATTTGTCTCCCAAAGGCTTCCGGAGGCACATTGCCGGCAGCATTTTCCGACGAATCCTTCCCTTCAGATTCTCCCGGATTAAAACTCGCCGCGGAACAATTCGCACTCGATCCCGACGACATCCTCGAACCGGATCGCCGTGCCGTCGGCCAGGGTCAAATTCTTCCTCACGGGCGAGATCCGGATGAGCGCCGCCGTCCGGGACACATACGCGCCGCCGGTTTTGAGTACGTCCGGCACAAAGAATTCGATCGTGACGACCGGTTTTTCGCCGAGATGCGGAACCAGGATGCCGATGCGGCGGTCGAGTTCGGCCTTTTCCGCCTCGTCGAGTTCGCGTTTCGGGGTCGTCTCGCGGGCCGTCTCCTCCACGACCTCCTCATAGCCGACCAGCGCCGCGAACGGCGAAAACTGGGCCGCGCGGTCATGCAGGGACATCTGCGGATGCACCTTCGACACATGGTGCGGCAGATGGATGATGTCGTCGTAGGAACGGGACGGCATGGCGGTCAGTATTCCTTGTTCTTCATCACCTTCAGGCAGATGAAATACATCGCGAGGCACCCGGCGAACAACAATGCGAGCACACACGCCGCGAGGAAGAAGGGATTGGCGAGCCAGTCCGGCAGATTCCGAGGCGCCTTGATCCGGTCGACCGGGCCGACGAGCTTGACGATCAGTGCGGAAACAACAAACAGGATCCCGTACACGATCATCGTGATGATCCGGCTTTTTTCCCGCCCGAACATCATCTGGACCGGGAGGATCGACAGGATCAGAAGGAGCGTCGCCGGCAGATACAGCGCCAGGTAGACGATGCCGTCCGGCAGCATCTCCATGCTGCCCTTCGTCACGCATGCCAGTGCAAACAGGGCAGTCCCGACCGCCGCGCCGACGATGTCCAGAAGGATGCAGAAGAGGTATTTTTCGTTGACATACGTCTTCGCATCGACCGGCAGGGAGAACAGGAACGGGAAGCCGTTGTCCTGCTCGTCGAAGGCGAGCGTGGACAGCCCCATGATCCCCGTCAGGCCGGCGGCATACCCGATGATGAAGCTGCCGTCCGCGGTGAAGGCGATCAGCGCGAAGAAGCCCAGAAGGATGAGCAGATGCTGCTTCCTCCTGAAGACGATCCTCAAATCCTTGATCAGCAGGCCTTTCATCCTTCGTCACCTCCGAGCAGCAGGATGAGATCGTCGATGTTCGCGGGCTTCACTTTGAGCTCGGGATAGTTCGCGGCGAAGGACTCCTTGTCGTTTATGACGCATGCGAATCCGAACGTTTCCTTCTTACAACCGGAAACGAGGCTCCTGTCGATGGAGTCGAACAGCTCGAACGGGATCTGCACGGTCCCGTAGCGATTCCCGATGTTCTCCTCCGTCTCGTGCAGCAGGATCCTCCCGCCGGCAAAGAGATAGAACTCGTCGCAAAGTCCCTCCAGGTCGCTGGAAATGTGCGACGTGATGAGGACGGAGCAGTCGTTGGACGCGACATAATCTTTTATCGTCCTGATGATCTCGGTCCTGGCTTCGACGTCGAGCCCGGACGTCGGCTCGTCGAGGATCAGCAGGGCGGCCTTGTGGGAGATGGCCGTCAGGACTTTCACCTTGACTTTCATGCCCGTCGAAAAGTCCTTGAGCTGTTTTTTCAGCGGCAGGGCCAGTTTGCCGCACATCTCCCGGAAGAACGGTTCGTCGAAATCCCGGTACATCGCCCGCAGGACCGCGATGATGTCCTCCACGGTCAACTGCGACGAAAACATGGAGTCGGACAGGGCGGCCCCGATCCGTTCCTTGTCCCGAGGCTGGAGCATCCGGGTCTCCTTCCCGAAGACCCTGACGCTGCCCGAAGTCGGCCTGATCAGGCCGAGGATCGCCTTGATGGTCGTGCTTTTCCCGCAGCCGTTCCTGCCGATGATCCCGACGACCTTGTTATCCGGGATGCACATGGATATCTCCAGGCGGAAATCCTGATAATCTTTTACGAAATGTTCGATCTCGATCATGCGCGCCTGAAGACTCCTGACGGACTGTTATCCTGTTTTGCGAATTCCCGGCTCGTTTCATCCCGGAAATGAGGGAAAGCCGGAAAAAACTTTTTCCTCAAATAATATACTACGGGAATCCTTTTTTTCAATACTACCCGTCCCGAAGATCCGGCATCTTTTCCGGTCACTTCCGGTGTCCGCCGACCTGTTCGTTGCGTTCCTTGGCGGTCGCGCCCTCCAGCAGGTTCATCCCCTTCAGGATGGCGTTTTTTCCGAGCTTCTGCCGGATGTCGAGGATCGTGCGCTGGAGGCGTTTCTCCCGTTCGCGCCCGGATTCCTCCTCGGCCGCCTGCTTTGCGAGTTCGCCGGAGTCCGCGAAAAGGTCGGGCTGCTCCGGTTCGGACGGACGGCGGTCCGCATTCGCCTCGCTCAGGACATGGTTCGCGGCGACCGTGATGCGCCGCACCAGCAGGTTCGGATCGACCACGCGGTCGAAGATCTCCGCCGCAGCTTCGACCATAAGTCCGGCCGAAGCAGTATGCCGCTCGAAATTGACGGCGCCGTGAACGCCCTTCGGCACTTCGCGGCCGTAATGGTCGGTCTTGACCTCGCCTTTGTACCGGTTCCGCCGCGCGGGCTCCTTCAGATTCGCGACGTCGTATCCGACAGACAGGATCAGCTGATCGGCCACAAGGTGCTTCTCCGTCAGGCTGAGCGCGAGCTGGTCGGTCATCTCCTTGGCGACCAGCTTCGCCTTCTCGAAAACGTACGGTTCCTTCAGCACCTGGCCGGAACTGAGGCTGTTGTTCTCCGGCCTGTACGCCTTGATCTCCGCGATGGTCACGGGCTCCCAGCCCCACGCGTGGTCGATGAGCAGTTCGGCGTTCACTCCGAACAACCGGTAGAGAACGTCCTCATTTTTCACCGACATCCGCGCCACGTCGCCCATCGTCCGCATCCCGCGCGACTCCAGCCTCCGGGCGTAGCCGTGCCCGACGCGCCAGAAATCCGTGAGCGGGCGGTGCGTCCAGAGCGCCTCGCGGTAGCCCTGCTCGTCCAGTTCGGCGATGCGGACGCCGTCCGGGTCGGCGGGGATGTGCTTGGCGACGATGTCCATGGCGACTTTGCACAGGTACAGGTTCGTCCCGATCCCCGCGGTGGCGGTGATGCCGGTCTCCGACAGGACCTCGCGCACGAGCTTCATGGCGAATTCGCGCGCCGTGAGGCCGTAAAGCTTCAGGTAGGGCGTCGCGTCGATGAAGACTTCGTCGATGGAATACACGTGGATGTCCTCCGGCGCGACGTGCCGCAGGTAGATGCCGTAGATCTTCGAGCTCACCTCCATGTAGCGCCCCATGCGCGGGACGGCGACGATGCAGTCCAGCTCGAGGGACGGCTTCTTCGCAAGCTCGGGAGCATGGCTCGATTTTCCGCGGAAACGATGCCCCGGCGCACGGGCCAGGCGCTCTCCATTGACCTCGCGGATACGCTGCATGACCTCGAAGAGGCGCGCCCTGCCCGGTATCCCGTACGCTTTCAGCGACGGGGAGACGGCCAGGCAGATCGTCTTTTCCGTCCGGCTTTCGTCCGCCACCACCAGGTTCGTCGTAAGCGGGTTGAGCCCGCGGTCGACGCATTCCACCGAGGCATAAAACGATTTCAGGTCGATTGCGAGACAGGTGCGGGAACTCATGGAAAAACGGATCCGATGCAGAGAAAAAAAGTTGAGGTTACGGGATGCCGGACCGGGCTTCGAAAAAACATTTCGCGAAATGCGGCGGAAAAGATGACCCGGAACGATACTATAGCATTTCCCGGCCGGATTTCAAATCCGGGAAAGGACATTTCCCGCCGAGCAGACGGGGGATCAGGAGCAATCAAAAAAAAGACATAGGCAGCACATGATCCCGCCTCCGGCCATCTCCCTCCCCGCACCGGGCCTTTCCGGTCTCCGCATCATTTTCCGTAATGCGGAGTCCGGCCCCTCAACAGCAGCCCGGATGCCGACGGCGGCGCAGGAATCACGTACAGCGGCATGCGAATGCCGCCGGCAGGGAAGCCTCCTCGTTTATGAACTTCCCCAAGCCGTGCCTATGCCAGGGACAAGACCGAAATCCTGTCCCATGGTATCCAATATACTACATTCCGCACACACTTCAACGGGAAAAAGAGCCCGGAACACCGGTTTTTCCGGCGGAACCGGTTCTTTCTTCAACATGTACAAGTTTCCTGAACAGATTTCGCCGGCCGGTTCAACTGTTTCCGGTCCCGCTGTACGCTGCCGGACCGTGTCCGCCGCGAAAAAAGAAACGCCCGACTCCTCGAAGGAACCGGGCAGGCGGTCATTTCCCTTAACCTTAACCGGAAAGCGAGGTCGTTTCAACGCCCGTTTTTGCGCGGGACGCTGTGCTGGCCCGGAGCAACCGGGATCGAAGCGCTCTTGCTTTTCGTCTCCGGGCGGACGGTAACCGTGCGGGGCGCGTCGCGGCGTGGCGCCGGAGCAACGCCATGCCCGCCGCCACGGGGTTCTGGACGGACCACGACCGTGCGCGGCAGCGGATCGTGACGGCGCGGCGGGGGCGCCCATCTCGGCGGCGCCGGGGGACGCGGACCGATCCCGCCCCAGATCCATGCGTCGGAGTAATAGAACCATCCTTCATAGTACGGGACATATTCCCCGTAAAAATAGCTGTAGCTGTACTCCGGGACCGTCTCCGTCACGACCGTTGTCCCCGGGATCGTCTCCGTCACGACCGTTGTCCCCGGAGTCGTGGTGACGACGGGAGTGGTCGTGACGACGGGAGTGGTCGTGACGACGGGAGTGGTCGTGACGACGGGAGTGGTCGTGACGACGGGAGTGGTCGTGACGACGGGAGTGGTCGTGACGACCCGCGTCGTAACGACGCGTTCGCGGGGAGCCACGATGACCGGAGCGGGACGCGGCTCGATGACCGCGCGAACCAGATTCACGATATCAGCCGCAAGCTGGATGCCGTTGCTCGGCCGGGGCGGCGGACCGCCATGGGGCCCCTGTGCGAAAGCTGCCGGAGCGAGAATTGCCGCCGCAGCGAATGCGGCGCCGATCGCAAGCGTCTTGTTGAAAGTCTTCATAGTCGGATCTCCTATGTTGAGGGTTAATAAATCAATTCGACGAACAAACGTTCTTAAAAGTCTAATAAAATATAATCCGAATTGTTCGTATTGTCAAATTGATTTTTTAACTTTTTTCGTTTTTTTTGGAAAACCGAATTAATTAAGCTCAACTACAGGTCGGAAACCTTCCCGTCTTCACTTTGGTCCAAGTGATGGACGTCCGTCAGCACGCCGTCGAATGTGTCGAGGATGGATGCGATGAACGGATTCCGCTCCGTTTCGCGCCGCAGGGTCTCCGCATCCTCTTTCTGCTTGCGCTGTTCCGGCGTGACGAGCCCGGAACGGCGTTCCACGCTCAGGTAGGCGCCGGGCCGCTCGGCAATGGCTGCCAGCCTCATATCCAGCAGCGGTTTCTCGCGGGAGACGAGAATGGACTCGCCCACGGAATAAAGGGAATCGAACGCGACTTGGAGACACAAGCCACGGAAGGAAATAACCCTGGCGGCGAGCATAGCCTGTGCAAGCGCCTTCTTGCAGAGCGTCTCCCTGACGTCGAGGATAAGCTTTTCCCAGATGACCGGACCCGGGATCTCCTCGGATTCGGCGTCGGCATCCTTCCGTGCCGCCGCGGGACGTCGGCGGGTACGCGGCGCAACGTTACGGACGGCTTTTTCCTCCTCGGGGGGACGTTCGATGACCGGCTCGGTGATGAACTCGACCTGAGGTTCCGGCGCGGGCGCGGGAACAGGCTCGGTGATGACCTCGACCTGAGGTTCCGGCGCGGGCGCGGGAACAGGCTCGGTGATGACCTCGACCTGAGGTTCCGGCACGGGCGCGGGAACAGGCTCGGTGATGACCTCGACCTGAGGTCCCGGCACGGGCGCGGGAACAGGCTCGGTGATGACCTCGACCTGAGGTTCCGGCGCGGGCGCGGGAACAGGCTCGGTGATGACTTCGACCTGAGGTTCCGGCGCGGAAGCCTGAATCGGCTCAGGCGCGGGAACCGGCTCTACTTTTTGAACGGGGACAATGCTGTCAGCGGGCGTTTTTTTTTCCGCTTCGGGAGCGGACTGCGGCGCGGGCTTCGGCGGTTCGGGCTGTTTGCCGATCCCGCTCACAGGGACGGCAGGAATGGACGGCACGGCGAACTGCGAGCCGGGCGCGGTGAACGCCTGCCCTGCCGGCAGTTCATAAAGCGGAACGACCGATTCGAGCGGCGCAAGCTCTCCGTTGGAACGAATCTGGTTGAGGCGTGCGATGAGGTCGGCGATCTGCGGCGCGTGCGCGATGCGCATGGCCTTCAGGAGGATGGATTCGAGAAAGACCTGCTTGTTGATGGCGTCGCGGAGGAGATAGCCCGCGCCGGAGACGCTTTCCAGAAGGCGCTGGACCGAAGCGGGGGCGACGGTCGTGGAGATGCGCTGGAACACGGCGATCTTCTCCGGCGTCTCGTCGAGCACGGAGGCGGGGTCGCCGAGGATGCGGCTGAGGAGGATTCCGCGGAGCCAGGAGATGATCTCCTCGAAGAGGGTCTCGAGGTTCTTGCCCTGTTCGGCGAAATCGTGGATGGCGCGGATGACGGCTGCGCGGTCGTTGTGGGTGATGGAGTTCAGCAGGGCCTCCATTTCCGCGGGGGCTGTAATCCCGAAAAGGTCGAGCGCCTGCTCCTCGGTGATGCCGGATTCGTCCTCGCCGAAAAAGGAGATGAGCTGGTCGAGCAGGGACTGTGCGTCGCGCATGCCGCCGTCGGCCGCCTTGGCGATGACATTGATGGCGGAATTGGATATCCTGACGTTTTCGGCGTCGGCGATCATGCGGAGGCGAGCGGCGATGGCGGACGTCTGGATTCTGCGGAGGTCGAACCGCTGGCAGCGGGAGATGACCGTGGGAAGGACCTTGTTGACCTCGGTCGTGGCGAAGATGAACTTGGCGTGCGCGGGCGGTTCCTCGATGGTCTTGAGGAGGGCGTTCCACGCGCTCTTGGAAAGCATGTGTACTTCGTCAATGATGTAGATCTTGTATTTGGAGCGGATGGGGAGGTGCTGGACGTCCTCGCAGAGCTCACGCGCCTTCTCGACCTGGGTATGCGTGGCGGCGTCGATCTCGATCACGTCGACGCTGGTCTCATCGGCGATGGCGCGGCAGGATTCGCACTGGCAGCACGGTTCGCCGTCCTGCGGATTTTCGCAGTTCAGGGCTTTGGCGAAGATGCGTGCCGTGGTGGTCTTTCCGATGCCGCGCGGGCCGACGAAGAGGTATGCATGCGCGATACGCCCGGAACGCACGGCGTTTTTGAGCGTACGTGCAATATGCTCCTGTCCGACCATGTCGGAGAACCGCTGCGGACGCCATTTTCTGGCGATAACCTGATAAGACATAAGCTGAAAGTCCTTCCGTTGCGTGCGGCTGTGCGAGGTCACTTGTGCCAGGTATTGAGGCGGACGGCCTGCCACAGGGAACCGACGGGGTCGATCTTCTTGCGTTCCTTCACGGCCATAGGGATGGGCACGTGGGTGAAGGATTCGCTCCAGTGGCCGATGACGACGTCGGTCCGGCCGGTCATGGCGGCGTGGACGGCGTTCTGAGCGAGCATGAGACAGAAGACGGCGTCCGTGCCGTTGGCGGCGCCCGCGCGGATCTGGTAGGTGGGGTCGAAATACTTCACGTTGATCTCGAGTCCGGCCTCCTTCGCCTGGCGCTTGATCTCGTCCTTGAGGAAGGTGCCGATGTTCTTGTTGAGCAGGTTGCCGGACTTGTCGTATTCGCGTTCGCCGGGGATGAGCTCCTGGCCGGCGCCCTCGGCGACGATGATGACGGCATGGTGGCGGCGGCGGATGCGTTCGAAGAGGAGCGGGATGAACGCGTTTTCGCCTTCGTTGAGGGTGAACTTGACCTCGGGGACGAGGCAGAAATTGATGTGCGTGTTGGCGAGCGTCGCATAGGCGGCGATAAAACCGCTGTCGCGGCCCATGACATGGACGAGGCCGACGCCATTGTAGGCGCCTTTCGCCTCGTTGTGGGCGGCGGTGATGATCGGGTTCGTGGCGTAGACGGCCGTTTCGAAGCCGAAGGTGCGGTCCATGAAGCAGATGTCGTTGTCGATCGTCTTGGGGATCCCGACCACGCTGATGTTCAGGTGGCGCGCCTTCGCCGCCTCGGCGATGGCGTGTGCGCTGCGGAGCGTACCGTCGCCGCCGATGCAGAAGAGCATGTTGATGTCCATGCGGACGAGCGTCTCCAGCATCTTTTCCGGGTCCTGTGCGCCGCGCGAGGAGCCGAGGATAGTCCCGCCGGTCTCATGGATGTTGTCGACGGAATCCTCGTCGAGGATGACGGGCTGGTATCCGAGGTCGGAATTGAGCCCGGCATAGCCGTAGGGGATACCGTAGACGAGCGGCACGCCGTATGTCTGGCGCAACGTCAGCGTAAGCCCCTTGATCACGTCGTTCAGTCCGGGGCAGAGTCCGCCGGCGGTCAGGATAGCGGCCTTGCTCCAGCGGGGATCGTGGAAGATCATCTTGCGGACGCCCGCCCGCTCGAAAACCGGCACGCATCCGTTCATCGCCTTCGTGTGTTCGAGCACCGCGGTGTAATCGCGGTCGAGCAGGATCGCCTCGTCGTCCGTGTGGAAATGGACCGGGCTGTTGATGAGCGGGGATTTGATCTGGCATTCGCCGAGTTTGCTGACCTCGAAAAAATGGGGGCTGACGGACGCTGGCATGGGCTTTTCATCCTTCTGTTGCGGTTGTCTCCGCAGGGGAGACGTTTTTTATTTAAATTAATGCAAAAAGAATATATATCCAACTCGAACCGTTTTCAAGGCGGTTTCCCGAAAAAAAAACGATTTGGGACATGCGGCACCGCATGCACCCCGGACAGTACGTCCGGACGAACTGCTTTTTTTCTTTTCAGGACAATTGCGGATAATGTTTGTTTTTTCCGAAGCGTGTGTTACATTAAAGGAAAGGATTTTTTCCCCGAACGCTCAAGAAAGGAAAAACGCCATGTCCCAGTCCGTTTTCACGCGAATGACCGTTTGTCTCATGTTTGCCGCCGCCCTGCTCTCCATACTGTCCGGATGCACCAAACGGATCGATACGTCCAGCAATGACAAATACTACAAGTCCCTGACCGAGGTCATGGTTTCCCTGCCGGCATCGCAGCATCGCGAATTCGACGACGGCATCAGCATGATCTGGTTCTACTCCAAATCCGAAGAGGAGACCAATGCAATGATCCATGGCAAATCCGGCGGGGAAATGATGGAACTGATCCGGGAAATGAAGGCGTCTCTCCCGCAGATCGACACGTCGTCCAAAGAGGCATACGAAGACTCCCTCGCGAAGATCAGGGCGTCGCTCCCGGACTCCAGGATCAAAGACTATGAAAAATGGGTGAAGGAGCTTCCGCCCTACCGCCAGGGCAACCCCAAGACCGAAGCCCTGAACGGAAAGATGTTCCACGAGCTCGTCGATTAAGACGACCTTGCGAAAAGAATAACCCCGCCGGGCCGGGACCTGACGGGGAAAAGGATCGGATCGAAATCTCCCTGATTACTTTTTCTGGGAGGAGGAGGGATTGGAAACGGAAGGCTGCGCGCCGAATCCGGGTGCGCCGCCGAAGCCGCTGGGGGTCCCCATTCCGCCGGGTGCGCCGCCGAAACCGCCCGGTGTTCCCATTCCGCCGGGCGCACCGCCGAAGCCGCCGCCCATGCCCGGACCGCCGCCGAAGCCGCCCTGGCCGCCGCGCTGTCCATTGCCGTTCCTGCGCTGTCCATTGCCGCCTCTGCCGCCCTGCCGGTCATTGTCGAGATCGGGAAGCCTGCTGCGTGCGCTCTGCTCGTTCTGTTTGCGCAGGGCATCCTCGTAGGTGGGAGCCTTGTCGGGGTTCAGATAATCCGCGATGGTGGAGTCGATGAAGATATCGGCATTTTTCACGCGTTCCTCATGCTGTTTCTTGAGGATGGCGAGGCGTTCCTGCGCGGAGGAGATGACCTCCTCCGTTTCCGCGATCTGGCGTTCCGCGGACTTGTTGTAGGTTTTGAACCGCTCGCCGATGAGCTCGCGGAGTTCCGTCCTGATCTTGTCCTTCTCTGCGTTGCCGGTCGCCTTGAGATACTTTTCACGAAGCTCCATCGCGGCCTTGTATTCGTTTTCCTGCTGACCGGAAACAAGCTCGCGAAGCTCCTTGCGGAATGCCTCGTAGTCGGTCCGCATGAGGTTCATGAGACGCTCGCGGTCTTCCGCCGGGATCGTGTCCAGCATAGACATATTGCGCCGGGAATTGTCGCCCATGCCGGGACCGCCGCCGAAGCCGCCGCCCATGCCGGGACCGCCGCCGAAGCCGCCGCCCATGCCGGGACCGCCGCCGAAGCCGCCGCCCATGCCGGGACCGCCGCCGAAGCCGCCGCCCATGCCGGGACCGCCGCCCATACCGGGATTACTGCCGAAGCCGCCGCCCATGCCGGGTACGCCGCCCATGCCGGGCGTGCCGCCGAAGCCGCCGCCCATGCCGGGAGCGCCGCCGAAGCCGCCGCCCATACCGGGCGTGCCGCCGAAACCGCCGCCCAGACCGGGATTGCCGCCGAAGCCGCCGCCCATGCCGGGTGTGCCGCTCCTGCCGCCGCCCATGCCGAGACCGCCGCCGAAGCCGCCGCCCATGCCAGGTGCGCCGATGCCGGGACCGCCGCCGAAGCCGCCGCCGAAGCCGCCGCCCATGCCGGGACCGCTGCCGAAGCCGCCGCCGAAGCCGAAATCACTGCCGAACCCCCCGCCCATGCCGAAGCCGCCGCCGAACGATCTGCCGGGGTTGCCGAAACCGAATGTCAACGGGGAAACGGGGATGTCGATCCAGGGATTGCCGGATCCGAAAAGCCCGCCGGGACGGCCTCTGCCGCCGGACGGGGACGCCCCCTCTTCCTTACTATTATCTTTTTTATCATTATTGTTATTGTTTTCCCGCGGTCTTTCCATACCGAAAAAACTGCCGTCTCCGAAAAACATCGGGCTGTCACTCCAGGGATTGAATCCGGGGCCGCCGCCGAAGCCGCCGCCGAAACCGAAATCTCCGCCGAAACCGCCGCCGAAACCGAAATCCCCGCCGAAGCCGCCGCCGAAGCCGCCGCCCAGACCGGGATTGCCGCCGAAGCCGCCGCCGAGACCGCCGCCGGGCTGTCCCCACGGGGAATTCCGCCTCGGATCGTCGGTCTTCTTCTCGTCTTTTTCGCCGTCCTTTTTCTCATTCCCGCCGGGCTGTCCGCCGAACATCCAGGGGGACTGCCCCTGTCCGGGATTGCCGAAGATCATCGGGATCTGACCGGGCTGCTGCGCAGGCTTGTTCTGTTCCGACTTCGATTTTTCATCGGATTCGGACGCATCGTCCTTCGCCTCCTGCGCAAGAAGCGCGGAGGAAGCGGCGGAACACAGCAGAACCAACAGGATTTTCCGAGCGGCAGTCATGGGGCGTTATCTCCGTGCGGGATTCGGAAACGGACTTAATTCTCCGCGTAGGCGGCGAAATCGGCTTCGAGCTGGGCGATCAGAAGGTCGGTATCGGAAAGAGAGAGATCCGACAGCGAACTCGTAACCTCCATGGAGACCTTCGTGAGCTCGCCGTCCATGACGGCGCCGGTCCAGTCGCCGGCCGCAGTCACCTGAGTCGGGACAGCCAGCTGCTGGGGTTTCCCCATCGGATCGAAATAGAACAGGAAGCAGACTGCGAGAGCCGCCGCGACCGGGATCAGGACACGGAACGCCTTGGCCATGCGACCTTTGCGAAGGAATGCGGAAGCCGCACGGGCTGCGGCGGCGCGGATGGCGTCGTCGACATGCTTCGGGGGCTCCCCGGCATCCGGGAGAGCGCAGGAGAGCAGCCTGTTTGCCGCTGCGGCTTCCGCCGCGGCGGCACGGATGGCGTCGTCGATGCGTTTCGGCGGTTCGACCTTGGGCAAATCGCAGGAGAGGAACCTGTTTGCGAGTGCGGTTTCCGCCGCGGCGGCGCGGATGGCGTCGTCGATGCGTTTCGGCGGTTCGACCTCGGGCAAATCGCAGGAGAGGAAACGGTCGAGATCATCGGCAAAAGCTTTGCACTCGTGACAAATGCGAAGATGTGCCGAGACGTCGTCATTGATTTCGCCAACAGCGACCTTCTCTTGAATAAATTCACAAATGTTCATGGTTTCACCTCAGGAATTGTCAGATTCCCAGTCTTTCAGTTTGTTCGAAAGTTGTTTCACGGCATATCTCATACGGGCGAGACTCGTATTCACGGAGCAGTTCTGGATCTTCGCGATCTGCTGGAACGGGATGTTCTCCCGCCGCAACAGGAAGACCTCGCGGAGCTCCGGCGTCAGCGAATTCAGAGCCTCGCTGAGCCTGCGGGCGCGCTCGCGTTCGTCCATCTCCCGGCCGGGGACCTCGCCGGATGTATCTTCCGCGGTGTCTCCGTAGGAGTCGTCCAGTTCATCCTCTGCTCTCCGTTTCAAGGAGCGGTAATAATCGATGATGAGGTTGTGGGCGATCCTCATGAGCCATGCGGAGAATTTCTCCTGGTCGCGGTAGGTCGACAGATTGTCGATCGCACGCATCCATGTCTGCTGGAATACGTCGTCCGCCTGGCTGGTGTGCCCCTGCATCTGCCGGTTCACATAGCCGTAAAGCGGACGCCTGTATCGTTCGTAAAGAGCATCAAAAGCGGGACTTGATCCACTTTGGAATTCCTGGATGAGCTCCAGATCTGTTTTATCTGTTTCCATGTCCCGAAATTCCATTATGGTTGCTTCGATAACCATTTAACGTTTTCATGCCGCATCTTATTGTATATAGCGGAAATTTTTTCCGATTTTTTTCGGATTTCTTCGGAAACGGGGCGGTCCGCATCCAGAAAATCCACCGAACCGATCCCGTCGGACGGGACCCACCGGAACTCCTGGCCGTCCTTTGCCGCCGGGGCATTGTCCGAAACCGCGAGGAAAAACGTCACGCGCACGTATTTGACGCCGTAGTCGTGCTCCATGACCGTCAGGACCGGGCCGACGGCGATCTCCATGCCGAGTTCTTCGCGGATTTCGCGCCGGATGCAGTTCTCCGGCGTTTCTTCCGGCTCGATCTTGCCGCCGGGGAATTCCCATTTTCCCGCCATATGCGTGCCGACCGGCCGGGAACAGACCAGGATCCTTCCATCCGGGCCGCCGATCACCGCAGCCGTCACATCGACAAGGGGTTCCGAAGAAAAAAGCAGTCCCCGGGACGGCTTGCCGGAATCAGCGGCAAGCGGATACAGCGAAGAACGCCGGACACCGGGGATCCAGAGGATTTCCGTCGGCTCGGCGGCGTCCCGCACCACGGGCCGCAGGGGCTGTTCCGCGGCGGAGACATGGGCGTCGGTGAAAAGTTTTTTAAGCGAAACGGAATACGTCGAACCGAACGGCGTCATGGCATCGCCGGGCTGCCGGGCCGCGATCCGAAGCCTGCCGGGGAACGTCTCCGCATCGAAGACCGCGGCGTCCGACCCGGACGGCATTTCGCCGCCGGAAAACGCCCCGCGGAACCGCAGGACAGTCCTGCCGAACCGCACGGCTGGGGTTTTCCGGTAATCCCAGAGGACCGGGTCCTCCGGTCCGGCCGGCTCGTCGTCCGCTTTCCGCAGCAGGCCGTTTCTCCACCGGAAGCCCTCGCCGTTTTCCGCCGGGATCCGCCCGGATCCGGCGCGGTCCGGGGCGTCGAGCAGATCGCGGAGACGTTCGATGAAATGGCGGTCCGGGATCTGTCCGCCGAGCCAGAGCCGCAGGACACGCGGCAGAAGCGCCGGGGGCATTTTTGCGAGGGAATCGAGCTCAAGCCCTCCGGGCCGTGCCGCCAGCCGGAACGCCTGTTCGGCTTCGTTGTCGAGCGCCACAACATCCTCCTCGATGGCTCGGAGCGCCGTCAGGATCCCGGCACGGGCGCGCGGGAATTCGCGATAAAGGGCGGGCAGGACCACGTTGCGGAGCCTGTTGCGGTCGTAGTCGTTTTCCAGGTTGGTGGAATCCGTGCGGAAAGAATTCATGCCGCACCCGGCAAGATACGCTTCGATCTCGACGCGCGAGAACGCAAGCAGGGGGCGGAGCCAGACGATGCCGTCGAACTCGCGGACGGCGCGAAGCGCATGCAGGCCGGACATATTCGAGCCCCGCATGAGGCGCAGGAAAAGCGATTCGATGCGGTCGTCGGCGTTGTGCCCCAGTGCCACCGCCATGGGCATCTTTTCCGTTTCGCCGAGGATAGTCTGCCATGCCTCCTGCCGGAGGCGGCGCGCTGCGGCCTCCGTACCTTCGCCGGGGCGGACCTTGTCCGGGACATTCAGCGGGACGACCTGCAGCGGGACGCCGAGCTTATCGCAGACGTCCCGGCAGAATTCCGCGTCGGCGAGGCTCTCCGCACCGCGGATGCCGTGTTCGAAATGCACCGCGCGGAGTTCCCATTTGCCTTCTTCCCGGAGCGCGGCGAGCGACACCAGCAACGCCAGGCTGTCCGCGCCGCCGCTGAAGGAAGCGTAGACGGTACGGATACCGGAGGGGATCAGGGAACCGGAGAAGAGCGGGCCTGGCATGATGCGTGGAACCGGGCGGAGGGATGCCGTTGCGAGGGTTCGACGAACCGGATCAGAGCTCGGCGATGGCCTTCAGATAAGTCTCCTTCGTCTGGGCGCCGATGAACTGCTTCACGACTTCTCCGTTCTTCAGAAGCACCACGGTCGGGATGCTGCGGACCCCGAACCTGGCGGCGAGATTGGGCTGGAGATCGACGTCGACGGAGCCGACGAAGAGGTCGGGATTTTCGTTGGCGATCTCCTCGATGATCGGGGCGATCTTCCTGCAGGGGCCGCACCAGGTGGCGTTGAAATCGATCAGGGCCGGTTTCGCGCCGATGATGCTGACGAAATTGCTCTCGGAAAGGATATTGATGCTCATGGTCTGGTTCTCCCGTGGTGTGGTGTTGCGTTTCAGGGCGCGCGGTGTACCGGCGGTGCGCCGCGGCATCCGAACATACTCTACTCCGCCTTGCCCCGTTTTTCAAGCCGTTTTATGATCTTTTTCGGGAAAACCATCCCTATTCGGAAAAAATGACGGAAAGATGCCCCCAGCTCTTCCTGCGGGGGGCATCATCATCCTGCTGTGTCCATATCCTTTTTTTCATAATGCTGAACCTCATCATCCGGGGAATGGGACCGGAAACACGGGCGTTTCTTCCGAAGGCGAGTTGGAATTCGTGCCTGCGTCCGGTCCGATGATTATTTTACACCGGGAGATGCGACATATCATGTCATAGCACTCCCTGCCGGACAGGAAAAAAGAGGCGCAGCACAAAAAAAAGGAAAAAAAGCGGAATGCCGTCCGTCTTTTCCGTCACGCATGGATGCCGAAAAAGAACAAACGGAGCAGGATGCGTCCGGGATCAGTGGGGGATGACCTGCTTGTAGTCGGCGGCAAATCGTTTTGCCTCGTCGGGGGAGATCAGGCCGTCGGCGCAGAGGTCCTGCATGGAGCGTTCGAGCGTGCACATGCCGTCCTTCTGGCTGGTCTCGATCACGGTCTTCAGCTGATGCGTCTTGCCCTCGCGGATGAGCGCCTGCACGGGCGGCGTGCCGATCATGATCTCGAAAGCGGCGAGCCGGCTGGAACCGTCGATGCTCGGGATAAGGCGCTGCGAGATCACGGCGAGGAGCGTGCCCGCAAGCTGGAGCCGGATCTGGTTCTGCTGGTACATGGGGAACGAGTCCACGATGCGGTCGACGGTCTGCGGGGCGCTGTTCGTGTGGATGGTGGCGAAGACGAGGTGACCGGTCTCGGCGGCGGTGAGCGCGGCGGAGATGGTCTCGGTGTCGCGCATTTCCCCGACCATGATGACGTCCGGGGCCTCGCGGAGCGCGTATTTGAGCGCGGAGGCGAAGCTGTGCGTGTCGGCGTGGAGTTCGCGCTGCTCGACGATCGAATTGATGTTGCCGTGGACGTATTCGATCGGGTCCTCGATGGTGATGATGTGGGCGTTTCGCGTGCGGTTGATGACGTCGAGCAGCGAGGCGAGCGTGGTGGACTTGCCGCTTCCGGTGGGGCCCGTCATGAGGATCAGCCCCTGGCGCTTCGAGCAGAGCCCCGAAACGACTTCCGGCAGGCCGAGCTGGGCGGGAGTCGGGATCTTCACATTCACGACGCGGGCGACCATGCCGAGCGTGCCGCGCTGGAAGAAGGCGTTCACGCGGAACCTCGAGTTCGGGATATCGAGCTCCTTCGCGAAATCGACGGAAAGCGCGAAGTCGAGCTCGCGGTTCTCCTCCAGCTCGATGCGCTGCCGCTGGTTGATCACACTGAAGAGCAGACGCCGCACGTCGTCGTTGTCCAGCACCGGCATGTTGAGTTCGCGGAGTTCGCCGTTGATGCGGAGCGTGGGGCGCACGCCCGTGGAGAGGATGAGGTCGCTCGCCCGCACCTGGAGCGAAGCGAGGAACAGCGTCCGCATGTCGACGACGGTGTCGTCGGACGTGCCTTCGAGCTTCGTGCCGTAGTAGCTGCGGAACGCCTCGACGCCGCTTTCCATGCCCTTTACGAGCAGGTCGAATTCGTCGCGGTTCTCCGCGGCGAGCCGGGCGTCCTGAAGGGAGATCCGCCCGGTCTGGTACAGGCGGAAGATGGAGCGGTTGAACGGGATCATGCCCTGTTCGATATTGCTGCGGAGGGCATCGTCCAGCGACCTGTAGTCGCGAGCTCCGACGAGCTTGCGGACGAGCGCGGTGCCGAGCAGGATCTCGACCGCCGGGACCATGGCGTCCGCGCCTGCGGTCGGGATCAGCCGCTGCGACACGATGCCGTTCAGCGCCGCGCCGAGGTCGGTCGCCATCTGCTCCCGGCTTTCCTCCGGGAACATGTTCACGATGCGTTCGACCGCCCGGACCGAATCCGAGGTATGGACCGTACTTATGACGAGGTGCCCCGTGAGGGCGGCGTTGACGGCGGTGGAAATGGTCTCCGGATCGCGCATTTCGCCGATCACGATCACGTCGGGATTCTCGCGGAGCGCGCTGCGGAGCGCGGAGGAGAACCCGCCTTCGCGCACGGTGTCGATCTCCCGCTGGGAGACCACGGATTCGCGGTCGGAATAGACGAATTCGATCGGGTCCTCCAGCGTGAGGATATGCTTGTGCATGGTGCGGTTGATGTGGTTGATCATGGCGGCGAGCGTGGTGGACTTGCCGCAGCCCGTAGTGCCGGCCACCAGGACCAGCCCGCGCGGGGCCTCCGCCAGCGTGTCAAGCAGCGTCGGCAGGTTCAGATCGGCCGCCACGATGTCATCGCCGCTCAAAATCGGCCGGACTGCCGCCGACGGCCCGCCGATGGAACGGAAGAAATTCACGCGGATGCGGCTGCCGTCCGGGAGTTGCCAGGACGCGTCGAACGCGCCGGACTCCGCATACGCCGCCTCGCCGCGTTCGCCGATGACGGCACGGCGGAACGCGTCCATGGATTCGACCGGGACCGGAGCGAACGACCCGAACGGCGTCACGACGCCCCGGATGCGCGCATGGGGCATTTTCCCGGCGGAAAGGAAGAGGTCGGAGACATGTGCTCCGGCGGCGGACTGTAAGATCGGCAGAATGATATTCATCGTGAAAACCTTCCGGTTGCTGTTCCGGCATTAAAATATCCGCGCAAAAGCGATTTGTCAAGTCGAAACGGGAACAAAAAGCCATCGAGCGCAGCCGAAATGCGAAAAAGAACGAAAAAAAACGGAAAAATGGAAAAAGCGCTTTGATGAAATCGAATCCTGTGCTATATTTTTATATAAGAACATTTTTAAACTGAAACATCTTTTGCCCGACATCATGAGGTGCGCCATGGCTCTCTGGGGCGGCAGATTCGCCGAACAAACACAACGCAGCGTCCAGGACTTCACGCAGTCCATCTCTTACGATAAACGACTCTACAAGCACGACATCGCCGGCAGCATGGCCCATGCAGCCATGCTCGGCGCCGCCGGGATCATCCCGAAGGAATCCGCCGACGCCATCTGCCGCAAGCTCGCAGTCCTGAAACGCCGGATCGCCGCCGGAAAGATGGAGTTCAAGGTCGAGCTCGAGGACATCCACATGCACATCGAGACCGCGCTGACCGAAGCGCTCGGCCCGGAAGGCGCGCGCGTCCACACGGCACGCAGCCGCAACGACCAGATCGCGCTCGACATCCGCCTGTACCTGCGGGACGAGATCGACACCCTGTCGAAGGAGATCCGCACGCTCCAGGCCGCCCTGGTGAAAAAGGCGGACGAGCACAAGCGCACCATCATGCCCGGCTTCACGCACATGCAGCACGCACAGCCCGTCCTGCTGGCGCACCATCTCCTCGCCTACGTCGAGATGTTCGCCCGCGACGCGGAACGCCTCGCCGACGCCCGCAAACGCATCAACGTGATGCCGCTCGGCTCGGGCGCCATCGCCGGGACCACGCTGCCGATCGACCGCGAATACGTGCGGAAACGCCTGAAATTCCCGAAGATGACGCGGAACAGCATGGACGCCGTGGCCGACCGCGATTTCGCCTGCGAACTGCTGGCGGCGCTCTCCATCTTCGCCATGCACGTCTCCCGCCTCTCCGAGGACCTCATCCTCTGGATGTCGCAGGAATTCTCGTTCGTCACCTTCGGCGACGCCTTCTGCACCGGATCCAGCCTCATGCCGCAGAAGAAGAACCCCGACATCGCCGAGCTTTCCCGCGGCAAGACCGGCCGCATCTACGGCGACCTGACCGCGCTGCTCACCATCTGCAAAGGGCTCCCGCTGACCTACAACCGCGACCTCCAGGAGGACAAGGAGCCGCTCTTCGACGCCATCGACACCGTCCACGCCATCCTCAGCGTCTATCCGTCCATGGTCGAATCCATGAAGGTCGACAGGGACGCGATGCTGAAAGCCGCGTCCGACCCCGGGCTCATGGCGACCGACCTGGCCGAGGCGCTCGTCCGCAAGGGCGTGCCGTTCCGTTTCGCGCACCACAAGGTCGGCGCGCTGGTCAAATACGCCGCGGACCACGGCAAGCTCCTGAACGAGCTTTCGCTGAAGGAGATGAAGAGCGTGTTCCCGGAGGCCGACGCCTCCATGCTGAAGCTCTTCGCCCCCGCCCACGCGGTCGAGGGGCGCGACGTCTACGGCGCCACCGGGTTCAAGCAGGTCGCCTCGCAGGTCGCCTTCTGGAAAAAGGAGCTTCGCATCCCGTCATGACGCGCTCCCGCCACAGTCTCTTCTCCGGCGCGGCAGCCGGGTTCCTCTGCCTCTTCGGCGTGCTGTCCGCGGAGGCGCAGGACATCTTCCTGCGTCCGGCCCTGGAGGCGTTCGTCGACAAGGACACGATGCTGGTGTTCCCCGCCCAGGTCGACACATTCCAGAAAGTCCGTGTGCGGAAAAACGAGAATCCGGTGTTCGGCACGGTGGTCCGCTATGAGAACGAGACCGGGACCTGCGCCGACGTGTACATCTATTCGCTGGACACCGGCGCGAAACCGGTCCGGCAGGACATGTTCGAGGAGCATTGCCGGGAGACCGACGAGGGCATCCTGAAAATGCCCGAACAGAACCCGAAGATCACCTCGGTCGAGCACATCGCGGCCCCCGCAGGGAAGACGCCCGAAGGCGGCTACGAGGCGCATTACCGGATCCTGAGCGGGTCCACGCCCATGGATTCCGTCCTGTTCCTGGCGCTCTACCACGGCAAGCTGGTCAAAGTCCGCATCTCCTATTCGCCCGAGGATACCGACGAGTCGGAGCACGCGCGCCTTTTCGTCGCCGCCGTCGCCGCAATGCTGAACCCGGAAAAAACCGCGGAGAAGCAGGACAAGAGCCCGGAATCCGAAGCTCCGAAAACCGAAGCGAAATCCGAAGCGAAATCCGGAGCGTGACGCATGTCCGGGGCAACCCCCTTTGCCATCCCGGAGGAAGAGTTCGAGGAGGAATACGTCCGTCCCTCAAGCGGTCCCGGAGGCCAGCACCAGAACAAGACCGAAAACGGCGTCCGCCTGCTGTGGAACGTCGCGGCGACCGCCGTCCTGACCGATGCGCAGAAGGAACGCCTCCGCATCCTCGCCGCCCCCTACATGCAGGGGGACGTCCTGGTCGTCATGGAGCGCTCCTGCCGCAGTCTCGCGCGGAACCGCGAACGCGCCCGGGACCGCATCCGGGAACTTGCGCTGTCGGCCCTGCCGGAACCGCGGAAACGCCGCCCGACGAAGCCGACCAAAGCCTCGAAGGAACGCCGCCTGAAGGAAAAGGCCGCCCGCAGCCGCATCAAGGCGCTCCGCTCGGGGCGCGATCCCGCGGACTGACTTTTTTCCCTCGGGAAACGGCTTCAGACCTTCGGCAGTTTCTGCACGAAGCGGAACTGCACTTTCTGCGGCGAGGACGTGATCTCCTGCCGGATGGTGGAGGACACCGGAGACGGCATGCGGGAGGTCGCGCGCGCCGGCGAACGCAGCACCTGGGAGCTTCGGGGCGACATCTTCCGCATTTTCGCCTGGGCGGAATCGAGGTCGGACTGGAGTTTCGCGATCGTCTTCCGGTCGGCATTGTATCGTTCGATCAGCAGGGAAACGAGGTTCAGACGGCTGTCGCACGGATATTTGAACATGCCGGTCTGCTCCAGAAACCGGAAGATGATATCGCCGCCCCAGGCGTCCATGGCGGCGATGATGATCTCGCGGGTCAGGTTCGGGATGGTCAGCAGTTTGTTCACGATGTCCTGGGAAAAGGCGCTGCGGATGGCGTCCAGCACGGAAACGTTCGTTTCGTACGCGTTGCGGTCCCGCAGGAACTTCTCCATCAGCGGAAGCGTCCTGCCGGACTCGCAGAGGCCCAGGAACTGTTCGGAGTCCGGGACCTTCGTTGACACGCCGCCGCCGAAATGATACCGGTAGCACGGGACGGTCTTGCAGTTCCTGAACGACTTCGCGAAATACAGGATGAAAAACGACAGATACAGGTCCGTGTAATGATGCAGCTTGATGTCCGGCATGGCGTTGACCGCTTCCCGGCAGATGTCCGCCCGGTAGATCTTGTTCCACAGGTTGTGCGGGAACCTGTGGTTCACGAAGCAGTCGTACAGGATGTTCGTGCCGTGGATCTCCCCCACCCGCGAAACGAAATACGGGGTGAACGTTTCAAGCGCGGGGATGTCCTTCTCCTCCGCTTCGAAGTCGACGGAGAACTGCACGACGTCGCAGTTCGACTTTTCGATCAGCCTGACGGCGGTTTCGCACGCGCCCGGCAGAAGCATGTCGTCGGCATCGGCGAACATGATGTATTCGCCCTGCGCGTCCAGAAGCGCGAGTTTCCGCGCCAGAACCGTTTCAAGGCGGCGCTGAAATGCTGAAGCATGGACGCGCGGCTCGCGGAGAACATATTCCTGAAGAATGTCGGCGGACCCGTCGGAGGATCCGTCGTCGACGCAGATGATCTCGAGGTCCCGGAACGATTGGGAAAGAATGGAGTCAAGGCAGCGTCTCAGAGTCGATTCCGCGTTGTACACGGGAATGATGACGGACAGTTTCGGCATTTTTGATCTCTTTCGATCAGGTTCGTGTCTTCGATGGCGCTGAAGATGCCGGATCTCCCGGAAGACTTACTCGGAAGCCCGGATCGCCTGATCTGAAACAGACCATGCAATCGTAATAACGTTTCAGGCGCGTGAAAAAGTGCGCTCGAAACAATTTTATTTTAAAAATCTTTTAACGGCTCTATAATTGAGATATTTTAATAACAGATAATAGTCATCCGTTTTTTGTAGGCTTTTTCGTTGAAACCGCAGAAAGATGAAAAAACAATAATAACCAGTTCGGAAGACATTGAACGCAAAAAAATCAATTGATGCGTTTTCTTCGCTCAAAAATACGCCCGGAGAAATGCCGGACGGATCCCGAGCCTTACCTCACATCGTAGTAGAACCGGTCGGCCGCCTCCCGGTCCCTGCCCGTGAAAAGGCGTTTCGTGAGCTTGCGGTTCCGGATCAGATACCAGTCGCCGAATTCATCGAACTTGCGGCTGGACGTGACGATATAGGACTTTTTCAGCGTGCCGTACTTCAGCCCGCGGCTGACGCCGAGCCGGTTCAGCCTCACGGCGAAGTCCATGTCCTCCAGGCTCACGAGGGTTTCGTCGAACCCGCCGAGCCGGTCGAAATCCCGTCTGCGAAACCAGAACATGCCGCCGGAAAGCGCCGCCTTGTTCCGGAGCATGACCGGGATCAGGTTCCACGCCACGTACATCGCCGAGAAAAAGATCCCGATCGACATCCGCCCGAACCGGACGCGCGTGCCGCCGCCGATGAACCTGCCGCTCTCCAGCATCTCCACGATCTCGCACAGGGCGCGCTCCGACATCACGCTGTCCGCGTCGATCGTCACGACGATCTCCCCGCGGGAGGCGTTGACCCCGGCATTGCGCACGCGGGCGATGGAACGGTCGTCGTTCGTCACGACCACCGCGCCGAAACGCCGTGCGATCTCCTTCGTGCCGTCCGTGCAGCGGTTCAATGCCACGACGATCTCGACGCTGTCCTGTCCGTCGCCGGTCTGGGCGGCCGCGCGCTTCACGGATTCCAGGCACACTGCGAGGTACTTTTCCTCGTTGTGCGCCGGAATGACAACGGAAATGAGGGGATTCGTGTTCATGTCGTTTTTCTCTGCGGAGTTCGTCGGGATGCGGGAAATGCAATAAACTACAGCGGGAGCCCGGGAAAGTCAAGCGTTTTCCGAAAGGCAGCTTCGAAAAAACGGAAGGTCTTTCCCGGGGCTTGCATACGGCGCCGGTTCAGGACGCGGACGCGGTCGCGGTCGAGAGCATCCGCACGAATTCCGCGGCTTCCTTCACGCCGGCGGCAAGGGCTTTCACGAAGCCGGACCCGGAGATCACGCCGTCCGCATACCGGACCGCTTCCGCAGCGGTTTCCGCATCCGCGATGCCGAACCCGGACGCCACGGGCAGCGAGGTAAGCTTCTTGACCTGTTCGACGAGCTGCGGATAGTCGGGCGGGAGTCCGCGGCGGGCTCCGGTCACGCCGGCGACGTTGATGTAGTACACGAATCCGGTCATACCGTCCACGATCTCCCGGATGCGGTCCGGCGGCGTGAGCGGCGACACCAGCGGGATCATGTGCAGCCCGTGTTTGCGGCACGGCCCGAGCAGTTCGTCGCGTTCCTCCAGCGGGAGGTCCACCGGGAGGACGCCGTCGACGCCGATGCGCGCGAGCTCGGCGCAAAGCGCGTCATATCCGAAGTGAAGCATCGGGTTCATGTAGCTGAAAAGGATGAGCCCGACGCGGGGGAACCGCGCCCGGATGCGGCCCGCGAGCGCGAGGACGTCGTTCATGCTGAAGCCGCGTTCGGCGGTCTGCTGGGAAGCGGCGGCGATGACGGGCCCGTCCGCCATCGGGTCGGAGAACGGCACGCCGAGTTCGATGATGTCCGCGCCGTTTTCGATGGCGGCAATGATGCCCTCCTCGCTCCGCGCGGGGTCGGGATAGCCCGCGGTCGTGAACACGACGAGCGGCTTTTTCGATGCGAAGATATCAGAGATCCTGTCCATGATTCACCTTGTACGTTTTGATGTTGTCCATGTCCTTGTCGCCGCGGCCGGAGAGGTTGACGACGATGATGCCGTCCGGGCCGAGCCCGGGCGCGTCCTTCACCGCCTGCGCCACGGCATGCGAGCTTTCCAGCGCGGGGATGATGCCCTCCAGGCGGCAGAGCAGGTCGAACGCCGCCACGGCATCCTCGTCGGTCACGACGGTGTAGCGGGCGCGCTTCGTGTCCGCCAGGTAGCAGTGCTCCGGTCCGACGCCGGAATAATCGAGCCCGGCGGAGACCGAATGCGTGTCCAGCATCTGCCCGTTGGCGTCCTGCAGGAAATACGCCTTCATGCCGTGCAGGATGCCCACGCGGCCGCCGTTGATGCTCGCGGCGTGCATGCCGGACTCGATGCCGAGCCCGCCCGCCTCCGCGCCGACCAGCCGCACGCCGGGATCGTCAAGGAACCCGGCGAACATCCCGATGGCGTTGCTGCCGCCGCCGACGCATGCGACGACCTCATCCGGGAGCCGGCCGCAGCGGTCAAGGCACTGGCGGCGCGTCTCGCGTCCGATGACGGACTGGAAATCCTTCACGATCATGGGATACGGGTACGGGCCGGCGGCGGTGCCGATCAGGTAGAACGTGTCGCCGCTCGTGGCGGTCCACTCGCGGAGGGCGGCGTTCATGGCGTCCTTGAGCGTGCGCGAACCTTCCTTGATGGAACGCACCTTCGCGCCGAGCGCGTGCATGCGGTCCACGTTCGGGGCCTGGCGCGCCACGTCGACTTCGCCCATGAAGACTTCGCACTCCATGCCGAAGAGCGCGGCGACCGTGGCGGTGGCGACGCCGTGCATCCCCGCGCCGGTTTCCGCGATGAGGCGTTTCTTGCCCATTCGGCGGGCGAGCAGGGCCTGGCCGATCGTGTTGTTGACCTTATGCGCGCCGGTATGGTTCAGGTCCTCGCGCTTGAGGTAGATCCGGGCGCCGCCGCAATGCTCCGTGAGACGTTTTGCGAAATACAGCGGCGACTCCCGCCCCACGTAATTTTCGAGCAGGTCGTCGAGCTCCGCCTGAAACGAGGCGTCCCGTTTCGCGTCGAAATAGGCTTTCTCCAGCTCCCGGAGCGCCCCGGTCAGGGTCTCGGCGACGTACCGGCCGCCGTAAATGCCGTAATGCGTGTTCATGAATGGATCCTTTCTGCAAGTATTTGAATGAGATTGCGGTCTTTGACGCCGGGCGCGGACTCCACGCCGCTCGAGACGTCGATCCCGGCGGGGCGGACCTGTTCGGCCGCCGCACGCACGTTGTCGGGCGTGATCCCGCCGCCCAGGAAGACCGGGCGGACGGACGCGAGGCGGGCGGCGAGGTCCCAGCGGCACGGACGACCCGTGCCGCCGCCGGAATCCGCCACGACCATCGCGCAGGGGAACGCCTCCGCCTCGGCAAGCACGGCGTCCGAGTTCAGGTTGAACGCCTTCCACACCTGCGCCCCGGCCACGGCGCGCGCATAGTCCTCCGACTCGCAGCCGTGCAACTGGACGGCGTCCGGGCGGAACTCCGCGATCAGAGCATTGAGTTCGTCAAGCGGCATATCGCGTACAACGAAGACTTTTTTGCAACGGCAGGCCGTCATGAGGGACGGGATCTTCGCGCGCGGGACGAAACGGGGCGTGCCGGGCACTAAAATCATGCCCGTGTAATCGGCTCCGGCCTGTTCCGCGGCAGCCATGTCCTCCGCCCGCGTGATCCCGCACAGTTTCAGGAGCATTGCAGCAGCTCCTTCAGTTTCGCGCCGGGGTCGGCGGCGCGCATCAGGGTCTCGCCGATCAGAAACCCCGACGCGCCCGCGGCCCGGAGCATCGCGATGTCTTCGCAGGTGCGGACGGCGCTTTCCGCGACGACGGGCTTCCCGCAGGACTTGAGCGTGGCAATCAGCTCCGCGGAACGTTCCAGCGAGGTCGAAAATGTTTTCAGGTCGCGCGCGTTCACGCCGATCAGGTCGGCGGACGACGCGAGTTCCAGTTCGGATTCCGTATGGGCCTCGCCGAGCACGGCCAGGCCGCACCGGTGCGCGAAGTCCAGCAGGCGCGTGAACTCGTCGGCGTCCAGCATGGCGGCGATCAGCAGCACGGCGGACGCGCCGTACGCCTTCGCCTCGAGGATCTGGTACGGGTCGAAGATGAAATCCTTCCGCAGCAGCGGGATGGAGACCGTTTCCGAGGCAAGCCTCAAGTTCTGCAAACCGCCTTTGAAGTAAAACGGCTCGGTCAGCACGGACAGCGCCGCGGCACCGGCCTCCTTCAGCGAGGCCGCCAGCACGGGCACATCAAGCGGTTCCCGGATCGTGCCCTTCGACGGCGACGCCTGCTTGAGCTCGGCGATCACATGGACGCCCGGCCCGCGGAATGCCGCGACGAAATCCGCACGTTCCGGCGCGGCCGCCGCCCTTGCGGCGAGTTCATCGAACGGCGCGATGCGTTTCTTCTCTTCCAGCGCCGTACGGTTCTTCGCCACGATTTCGTTCAGGATGCTGTTCACGCGCTGATCCTCCGGAGTTTATCCAGCGCGGCGCCGGAGTCGATGGAGCGTTCGGCGAGCGGGATGCACGCCTTGATCGAGTCGCCCAGCCCGGCGGCGCGGATGATGGCGGCGGCGTTCAGCAGCACGGCCCCGCGCTTCGCGGTACGGTCGCGCCCGGAGAGGATGTCCAGCAGAATGCGGCTGTTTTCGGTCTTGTCGCCGCCCGCGAGGGTACCCTCGCGCAGAGCCGGGTCGCCCAGCAGCTCGCAGGGGTCGATGACGAATTCGCGGATCCCGTCCGGCGACAACGCGGCGGCACGGGTGGGTGCGAGGCTGGAGATCTCGTCGAGGCCGTCTTCGCTGTGCACCACGAAGCCGTTCCGCACGCCCAGGTTCCGCAGGACTTCGGCGAACGGCGCGACGAGGCGTTCGTGGTAGACGCCGACCACCATGTACACGGCGTGCGCCGGGTTTGCCAGCGGGCCGACGAGGTTGAAGATCGTGCGGATGCCGAGGTCGCGGCGCAGGGGCGCGACCTTCGCCATCACGGGGTGCAGGTTCCGCGCGAAAAGGAACGCGATGCCGTTGTCGCGGATCGACGCCGCCAGCGCAGCAGGATCGCCGTCCAGCTTCACGCCGAGCTCCTCCAGCACGTCGGCCGCGCCGCACTTGCCGGAGACCGCGCGGTTGCCGTGCTTCGCCATGCGAACGCCCGCGCCTGCCGCCACCAGGGATGCGGCGGTCGAGATATTGAAGGAGCGTCCGCCGTCGCCGCCGGTGCCCACGATGTCCGCGCATTCGCCCGCGTCCACGCAGATCATGCGGTCGCGCAGGAATCCTGCGGCCCCGGTCATTTCGGACACGCTTTCGCCGCGCATGGAGAGCGCGGAGAGCAGCCCGGCGGCAGCGGCCTGGTTTTCTCCCGCGGCGATGGCTTCGACCATCCAGGCGCTTTCGGTTTCGGTCAGCACGCCGCCCGCGATGACTTTTTTCAGTGCTTCGTTCAGCATAAGATCCCCGCCTCTCTCAGAAAGTTCTTGATCTGTTTCAACCCGAATTCGCTCAGGATGGATTCCGGGTGGTACTGGATGCCCTCGATCGGCGCACCGCCTTCCGGGATGACGCGGACGCCCATGATCTCGCCGTCGTCCGTCTTCGCGGTCACGGCCATGTTCTCCGGGATGCTCGAGGCCTGGAGCGCCAGCGAATGGTACCGCACGGCGAGGAACCCCTGCGGGATCCCGACGAAAAGCCCTTTGCCGTCGTGGCGGATGGCCGAGGTCTTGCCGTGCATGATGGACTTCGCATGGACGACCTCCGCGCCGAAATGCGCGCCGATCGCCTGGTGCCCCAGGCACACGCCCAGCATCGGGATCTTTCCCGCGGCCGCGCCGATCAGGTCCATCATGCACCCGGCGCTCTGCGGACGGCCGGGGCCGGGCGACAGCACGATCGCCTGCGGATTCATCTCCAGCACCTCGGCGGGCGTGACGTCACGGTTGCGTTTCACGACCATCTCATAACCCGTCTTGGCGAGCATGTGGACCAGGTTGTACGTAAACGAATCATAATTGTCAAGTACGAAGATCATTTGAGGCCTTTCTCCGCGAATTCCACGGCTTTGAAGAGCGCACGCGCCTTGTTCAGGGTTTCCTGGTATTCCGTTTCCGGCACGGAGTCCGCCACGATGCCGCATCCGGCCTGCACTTTGAGCCGGTGGCCGGACACCTCGATCGTGCGGATCGTGATCGCCAGGTCCATATTTCCGTCGTAGCTGAAGTACCCGATGGCACCGCCGTAGAATCCGCGCGGGCCGGGCTCGAGCTCGTGAATGATCTCCATGGCGCGGATCTTCGGGGCGCCGCTGAGCGTACCGGCGGGGAACGCGGTCGAGACCAGGTCGAACGCGTCGCAGTCGTCGCGGAGCTGCCCCTCCACGCTGCTCACCAGATGCATCACGTGCGAATAGCGTTCCACGTGCATGAAGTCGGAGACCAGGACGCTCCCCGGCTTCGCCGTTCGCCCGATGTCGTTGCGGCCGAGGTCGACCAGCATCAGATGCTCCGCGCGTTCCTTCTCGTCGGCGAGGAGAGACCGCTCCAGCGAGGCGTCCTTTTCGGCATTGGCGCCGCGCGGGCGCGTACCGGCGATCGGGCGTACCAGGGAGACGCCGTTTTCGAGCCGCACCAGCGTCTCGGGCGAGGAGCCGATCAGGATGTCGCCGCCGAGCTTCAGGTAGAACATGTACGGCGACGGGTTGATCAGGCGCAGCGCGCGGTAGATGCTGAACGGCGGGATGTCGGATTCCGCCGAGAACGCCTGCGACGGCACGACCTGGATCACGTCGCCCTCGACGATGTGGCGCTTCGAGGCTTCGACGATCTTCAGGAACGCCTCGTGCGTCATTTCCGGCTTCAGCTCCACATGCGCACCGGACGCGGATTCCGTCCGCGAGGGCATCCGGCGGCAGATCTTTTCGATGATCGCGCCGACCCGGTGCATCGCGCTCGCGTAGGCCTCGTCCGCGGTTTCGAAATGGTCCGTCTGCACATTCACCACCACCTTGATCGTGTGGCGCTTGTTGTCGAACGCGATGATCTCGTTCGTGAGCATGAACGCGCATACGGGGCCGCGGCTGCCGCCCTTCGGCGCGGGCAGTTCCTCGAAAAGCCCCGCCGCCTCATAGTCCAGACGTCCGATCGCGCCGCCCGGCATGGGCGGGAGTTCGGGATCGTGCGCCACTTTCTTCCCGCCGATGATGCCGCGGAGGGCGTTCAGCGGATTGCCCTCGAACGGCAACGCGCGGCGTTCGCCGTGCATTTCCAGGTACGGCACGCCGTCCACGACCGTGAACAGCCCGTACGGGTTCACGCCGAGGAACGAATACCGCCCCAGGTTCTCGCCGCCCTCCACGCTTTCCAGCAGCGCGATGCAGTCGTCCTGGATGAACCGTTCCAGCACGGATACCGGCGTATCCATGTCGCCCGGGATCTCGCGGCACACCGGCACGACTTCGCCGGTCTCCGCCATCGCCCGGAATTGCTCCAGAGTCGTTTCTTTCATTTTGTTCTCCTGTGTTTGGTTTGTTATGTGTTATGTGTTTTGGTTTACAAAGTTTGGATGCCGCTTTCGGCGCTTGTCCGGATGAAGTGAAAAAAGCACCCGGCTTGTTCAGGTCCGGATGCGGTCTCAAGAAAAAAGGCGGGTCAATCCGTTGATTGATCCGCCATGCGATTCATTTTTCAGAGGATACGAACAATCCAGCCCTGGCGGAAATTACCACCAGCGCCACCAGCAGGAGTTGAAGGATTTGTTCGCGTAGATTTTCATAATGCCTTTACTATACATCCATTTTTCGCAAAAATCAACCGGCTTTCTCATCTTTTTTTGTTTTTTCTTGAATCCGCTGCATCCGGCAGTGTCGAAGCCGCATACCTTTTTCGAACCTTTTTTCGAAAACGTTTTCGAATACCTTATATATTCACACACGCGAGGCAGCGGGATCTTTTGTTTTTTTCCCGGAATCCGCACAATAAACGAACGCGGGAAGCGTTAATTGATTTGGAAACAGACAAAACAAACCCGCTGAAACTCAGGAGACACTGTCATGAAGAACTCAAACATTATCAATACACAGAAAACCGCTCCGAAACTGAATTTTACGACCGTCCTCGTCCTGATCCTCGCCATGCTCCCGGTCCTGCTTTTCGCCATGACCCGGATGATCCCGCCGGTGGACAACACGACCGAAAAAGCCACCGTCAGCGAAGCCGAAACGAAGCGCACCAGCGCCGCGGAACGCCGCGCCCAGCGCGCCGAAGCCCGCAAGGCGAAAAAGGCCGAGAAAGCCGCGACGACTTCCGTGCAGTACGGCACGGCTCCCGATCCGGGCATGGCTTCCTTCCCGATGCCCCCGATGGAACCAATGGAGTTCAACGGCGGTTTCGGTCCCGGCATGGGCTTTGACAACGGCATGGCAATGGGCCCCGGAATGGGCGGCTTCGGCGGCGGGTTCGGCCCTGGCGCAATGGGCGGCGGCTTCGGCCCCGGAATGGGCGGCAATTTCGGAATGTTCTGATCTCCCCTTCCCGAACGAATAAAAGATCAAGACCGGGTCCCCGCGGATCCGGTCTTTTTTTGCCGAAAAAGATTATTGAACCGGAACAACTGATAAATATTAGTATTACACTCTCCAAAAAAAAAGTTTTTTTGATGTAACGATTTGACATCAAGACTAAGCAGATTATAGTATCACAAATAAACGATCACTTCTATTATAAAAACAAAGGAACTCTTATCATGTCCGCAACACACTCGCAGTCTTTATTGGCATCGTATGCAACCTTTAAGGAGCTTTATAATTCAAAAAAGTATACCAGTCCCTATCAGATACTTGCAGAATTCATTATGTATATCATAATTACAAAAAGGATATATTCTTTTTCGACGGTAAGAATCCAGGATGAATTAAAAACGGAATTCGGTTTTACACAACCGCATGCAGTTATTCAAACAGCAATGAAACGCCTCCCGGGAATACGGCGTATCAACGGGGAATATACTGTTATCTTTGATGAACTGAAAACCAATCCCGATTTTGAAAAATACAAAATAGCAGCGGAAGCAGGAAACAATAATCTCATAGAAAGCTTATTATCTTTTTCACAAACGAAAGAAACAGATAGGATTATTGAAAAAGAAAAACTCTCACGGGAGTTTGTATCCTTCCTTCTTGATGAAGAAGGAGATCAGGAATACCGCAAGATTATTGGCGCATTTATTATTGCGAATGAGGCGAACGACAGAATAAAACAGCAGATGGTTGAGATCAGGGAAGGAAGCATTCTCTTTTCCGGGCTATCTTATAACATTTCAGAATATGGAAGTTTGAGAGATCATTTGACTTTGTTTTTAGACACCGAAATACTTTTTGATTTAGCAGGTTTAAATGGAGAACTGTATCATACTCTGGCAATGGATTTCATTCAATTAATAAACACTGCAAATCAAAAGGAAAGAATCATTTCTCTTGTTTTTTTCTCCGATGTGAAAAAAGAAATTGATCGATTCTTTGCCAGAGCGGAACAGGTAATCAATGGGAAAGGAGAACCGATACAGCGCCCCGCAATGCAAGCAATCGTCCAAGGCTGTTCCGAAGCATCCGATGTCAGGGATAAGTTGACGGATTTCTATAGAACACTTCAGCAAAAACACAACATAAAGCAAGATGATAAGGATAATTACTATACAAAACTGGATACGCCGTATGAACTTGAGGCAGAAGAAATAGCGGATTTGTCACAGGAAGAAAGCTATGAGGGGAAAAGATATTGCAGCAATATCAATAAATTGCGAAGGGGAGACGAAACACAGGACTATCTCAAAAGCAAATACTTATTTATTACGAACACAACAATGGTCCTTAATATTTCAAAATCCCTTATTGAAAAAAGAAGAGCTGCGTCCCATCTTGAAAAGTGCTGTGATTATGCGATTAGTCTTAGTCACATAACGAATCTCCTATGGTACAAACTCAACCGTGGATTCGGCGAGCAAAGGTTTCCTCACAACATTGATGTTGTTGTCAAAGCAAGAGTACTCCTGTCCGGTTATATTACGCAGAACATCTCAACCACATATCAGGAAATCAAGGCTCAATATGCAGCGGGAAAACTGTCCCGGGAAACAGCTGCTTCTCGAGTCATCGCCTTGCGGCAGAAAGTATCGCTTCCGGAGGAGATCACTGCGGACAATCTTGAAGACAGTCTTTGCTTCAGCAACGATTATCTGAATTTATTGGCGGAAAGAGATGCAAAAAAGGAACGTTTGTTGGAAGAACAAAACAGAATCATAGAGGCTCTTAAGCAAAAAGTCCAGGAACAGGAAAGAAAAGATGCAGATTTCGAAACGAAAAAAAAGGCACAAAAAAACAGATTGAGATTTGCGGCTAAGATGCTATTAGTCATATTGTTTTCCATCCTTTTTCTTTTTGTTTGCTTTTCCCGCGGAAATGATGGATTAGGTATTGCCGCATCTATCGTAACGCTCATAACCTTTTTTGGGAAAGAAATATGGGGATTTATCAAAAAGATTATCATAGAATACAAGAAAGGCATATAAAAATGCTGGTGCTCTATAAATCTTTATTTGCTTTCTAAGCCATTTTCATAAAAGCCCCGGTCTGCATGAACGCAGGCCGGGGCCGGGAAGGAATGCCGTTTGTTTATTCTGATCCGGACGGATTCAGGCAGATTCCCGTAAAAAACCGCCCGATCTCCGCCCGGAGCGATTCGTTTACATATTGACGAAGAACTGGAATCCGGGATAGGCTTCGCCGCCGTGTTCGCAGAGGTCGAGGCCGCGGAGTTCTTCCTCCTCGGAGACGCGGATGCCGGAGATTTTCTTCAGGACGAAGAAGATCGCGAAGGAGGACACGAACGAGACGGCGCCGACGACGGCCGCACCGAGGAGCTGCACCTTGAACGTGTATTCCGGCACGACGGAGAAGATGCCGACCGCGAGCGTGCCCCAAACGCCGTTCACCAGGTGGACGGAGAGCGCGCCGACGGGGTCGTCGAGGTGGAGCCGGTCGAAGAGCACGACCGCGGGCACCACGATGATGCCGGCGATGAGGCCGATGATGACCGCCGAACCGACGCTCACGCAGTCCGCGCCGGCGGTGATGCCGACCAGGCCGGCAAGGCAGCCGTTCATGGTCATGGAGAGGTCGGGATGGTGCAGCATGATCTTGCTCGTCAGCATGCTGGAGACGACTGCCGCGCTGGCGGCGATCATGGTGTTCACGAGCACGAGGCTGACCTTGCTCGGGTCGGCGTTCAGGGCGGACGCGCCGTTGAACCCGAACCAGCCGAGCCAGAGCAGGAAGACGCCGATGGTGACGAGCGGCATGTTGTGGCCCATGATGGGCATCACCTTGCCGCCGACGTACTTGCCGATGCGCGGCCCGAGCAGGATCACGCCGGAGAGCGCGGCCCAGCCGCCGACGCTGTGCACGAACGTGGAGCCGGCGAAATCGTGGAAATGAAGGGCATCAAGCCAGCCGCCGCCCCAGCCCCAGGAGCCGACGATCGGGTACACGACCGACACGTAGACCGCCGTGAAGATCAGGTAGCTGGTCAGCTTCACGCGTTCCGCCACCGCGCCGGACACGATGGTCGCGGCGGTCGCGGCGAACATCCCCTGGAAGAAGAAGTCCGTCCAGTAGGTGAACTCGCCGTTGTGGTACAGGATCGGGTCGCCCGCGGGCAGATGCAGGCCGAACCCGGCGAACCCGAACCAGTTGTTCCAGATCCAGTGCACGCCGGGATACATGAGCGCGAATCCGCAGACCGCATAGGACAGGAACCCGATGGCCGGGGTCATGGTGTTCTTGAAGAGGATGTTGTTGCAGTTCTTGGCGCGGGCGAGGCCGGACTCGACGCAGGCGAATCCGAGGTGCATCAGGAAGACCAGCATGCCGCCCGCCATGACCCACAGATTGTTGACCGCGAACATCGCGAGGTCGGCGGTCGAGGGCGCGGACACGGCCGCGGGTGCAACTGCTTCCGTGGCGACTTCGGCTGCCACGACCGTTTCGGCGATCGCCTGTGCCGCCTGTTCCTCCGCACCGACGCAGATTCCAACGAATACCAGGCTCATCAGAGCCGCTGTCAGGATTTTATTCATGATGAATTTCCTTCTTTCTGTTCTGATGTTGCCGGGTCAGCCGATGGCCTCGTTGCCGCGTTCGCCCGTACGGATGCGGACACATTCCTCAATGGGGAGCACGAAGATCTTGCCGTCGCCGATGTGGCCGGTGCGCGCGCCTTCGCAGATGCCCTCGATCGTGGGCTCCACGAAGTCGTCGTTCACGGCGATCGCCAGGCGGACCTTCTTCAGCAGATTGACTTCCTGAAGGGCGCCGCGCCACATATGCACATAGCCGCGCTGCTGGCCGCAGCCCAGCGCGTTCGTGACGGAGATTTTGAAGATGCTGCGGGCGTAAAGCGCCTGCTTGACGGGATTCAGCCGGTCGGGCTGGATGTACGCGATGATCAGTTTCATTCGGATGTCTCCTTGAGGATTGCGGGCCGTTCCGTTCCATGGAAAACGAACAGCCCCTTTTGAGGTTACGGCGAAGGATGAGCACATCCCGTGCCAACACGGTTTTCAGGCGGAAAAACCGGGTGAAACAGGCCTGAATGTTTTACAAAAAATGAGCAACCCGGCAACAGAATGTAAAACAACTACCCTTTGACAGGAGCTTTTCTGCATCGAAAATGCCGTTCAGGGATTTGACAAAGCATCCGGCAGGCAGTACATTTATTGATGGAATGAAACACTCAACCCGAAAAGAAAGAGCCGGATCATGGAACTGCAACCCGTCATCAGCCACCATAATGAATTCACCGTCATCGGCTACTCCATCATCATCAAGGGGAAGGAAGGCCCGGAAAAATGCCCGGAATTCTGGAACGAACAGTACGCGCAGCGTTTTGCGCGCCTGTTTCAGACCATGAAGCCGGAGACGCCGGAGGAGCGGGCCGTCTGGGACAACAAGATCGGCCAGTACGCCGTCTGCCGCTGCCTGGAAAGCGAGGGGCAGGACGGGTTCGAGTACATGATCTGCGGCGAGTATCAGGGCGGCGCCGTCCCGGAGGGCATGAAGCTCCTGACCCTCCCCGAATCCGACTGGATGGAGTTCCGCTGCAAAGGCGCCCTGCCGAAATCGCTTCAGGACCTTTACGACGCCGCCTACGGCTGGCTGAACGATCACCCGGAGTATCAGGGGGCCGGCATCGACATCGAGAGCTACACCCCCGGAAATCCCGCCGCCCCGGACTATGAATGCGTCCTCATCATCCTCGTAAAAAAGGCCGGGGATCATTCGGGGTGAAGAAGCCAGTGAGGTTCTGTCCTCTTGAAGAATGTCTTTTTTCGTGCTTTCCGGTCGTGTCCTTTTTTTATCCCGCTGCCGTTTTATGCTGACATATGTATTATTCCAGTCTTTTTTATTTGTTTTTTTTCACCTGAAACGGATTGATATCCGCAAAACCCGCGTTATATTGAACGAAGCAAGACAATCCGCATGGGATGCGTAAAAAAAACATAAAGGAGAAACCAATGCCCCGTACCCCCCGAAACAGAAGAGCAACGCAGGTTTGCACCCCTGACAATGTCAATCAAAGAGTGAATGCCCTCCTTCATCTTGTCGATGCGGATTTGCAAACGGAAAACCAGAAAAAAAGACATAAGCTTCTGAATGGAATCGCGATGTACCTGACAATTCGGGATATGTATTCCGAAAACAGGCTGGATGATGAATTCTGGTCTGTGTTTGAAACGTTTTACATGATGATCCCGTATGAGCGCCCGGTCAACATGGATCATTTCAAAGCATTGATCCGCTCCCGTACCGTCGTGCCGATTCAAGACGCCCTGGTGGATACGATCAATACCGATCTTCCTTTCCATGAACGAAAAGCAAATCTGTCTTTTGTATCGAAAGCACTGCATACGATAGACAATGATTATCCTATCTTCGACCGCAAAGTAAAAGATTTTTTCAATCTTCCGTGGCATTCGGGACGGGATGTTTTCGAACGTATCGAAAAAGCCGTGGAGAGATATGACCGTCTTCGGCAGTTCTATCACAACCGGAATCGAAACGGGCTCGACCGGCTCCTTGAAGAGTATACGAGGCTGCTTGGCGCTCATATGACTCCTGATGACCTTCAATTCCATGATCGCCAGTTTACACGGAATGACGCAATGCGGATTTCCGATGTGAAAAAAATCGATTTTATGATCTGGAAATACTGGACGGCATAAATTCGCGAAAGTCCGGTTCGGGAAATGCTTTTTTGAAAAAGCCAAAGCCCGCGACTTCCCCCCTGCGATCATTCCTATTGATTCAACCGTTAACTCCCGGATGGACCGCGGTTCGGCTCAGGACTCTTTCTTGAGGCCGAGGCGGTTTGTGCAGTTGTTCAGCGTTCGGGAGCGGGGAGGGCGGAGAGGAAGTCTTTGACGAGCTTGCCGCAGGCATCGGGCTTCTGTTCGTAGATCGCATGGATGCCGGGCAGGAGGACGATCCGGCAGTTTCCCATCTTGTCGGCATACGGCGAAAGAATCGTTTGGCGCAGCTCCGCCATCCGGTTCAGTATCTTTTCCGACGTTTCGACATCGTAATCCGTGCGCAGCAATGGCTGGTCAACGTGGTTTTTTGCGATTTGCCGGTTCAACCACTGATTCCTTTCGATCAGGTCTTCCTTCGTCTGCGCGCCCCAGCTCGAACAGATGTACAGTTTCGGAATATCGTTTGCGATGATGCCGGACCAGGCGATCCGGGCATTCTGCCGGCGCAGGCCGCTTTCGGAGACCGGCGCGACGGAGTCCTGCGTCATCAGATCGAGCACGTCGCCGAGCACCTGTTCCTCCTCGGAAAAACCGTCGGGATACAGGTAGTGTTCGCTCCGCAGGACATACCTTGAGAACCCGAGTTTCGCGAGGAACGCCAGAGCGCGGTCTTCGAACGTCACGGCGGAATCCGGCTCGTCATCGTAGGTGGTTTCGCTCAGTTGCGTCCCGTCGAGGAAAACGGCCGCTTCGATCTCGTCGGGATATTTGCCTGCCCACCAGGTCGCATACACGCCGCCGATGGAATGCGCCATCAGGACATAAGGCGGTTCGACGCCCGCATTCTTCAGCGCGGCGCGGTAATCTTCGACGATATTTTCGAGCGTCATTTCGCGGTTGGTGTCGTCGCTCAAGCCGTATCCCGCGCGGTCGACGAAAACGACGGTGTTGTCGCGTTCCAGGTGCGCCGTCATCCGCCTCGCGACGACCGGGAAATCGCCCATGCCGATCCCGGCCAGCGCAACGATGGTATATCCGCCCTCTTCGTTTCCGAACTTGGCCACGTTCAGGGAATAATCGCCGACGGACACCGGGTCATAATAGCCTTTTTCCTTCAGTAGTGCAAGCTCGCGATCCGTTTTCACGAGGTGACAGATCCATGTCCCCAAGGTTAACAGGAGCAGGACGGCGAACAGAACCGGGAAAAACCAAACGACGATCCGACTGAGCTTTTTCCGCTTCATGGACGGGACCGACGCACGCGCTCAGGACTCTTTTTTGAGGCCGAGGCGGTTCATGCGGTAGTTCATCATGCGCGGGGAGAGCCCGAGCTTGCGGCCGGCGGCGGAGAGGTTGCCGTCGTTCTTGCGGATGGCTTCCTGGAGGATTTCGCGTTCGTAGTTCGCCAGCAGGACTTCGAGCGTGGAGGAATCGTCTCCGAGCGTGAGTCCGCCCGGCGTGCCGGCGGAGGTCCGCACGGCCTGGAGCGAAGGCGGGAGGTTGTGCCCGTGGACGCAGTCGTCAGAGGCGGTGAGGACGGCGCGCTCCATGCAGTTTTCGAGCTCGCGGACGTTTCCGGGCCAGCTGTAGTTCATCAGCAGGTGGATGGCGCCGGGCGAGAGCTTGCGGATCGCCTTGTTGTACTTCAGGTTCAGGTTTTCGATGAAATACTCGGCGAGCAGGATGATGTCGCTCTTGCGCTGGGCGAGGCTCGGCATCATGATGGGGAAGATGTTCAGGCGGTAGTACAGGTCCTCGCGGAAGAGCTTCTTCTCCATCAGCTCCTCGAGGTTGCGGCTGGTGGCGGCGAGGAAGCGCACGTTGGAATGCAGTTCCTCGTTGCTGCCGACGCGCGAGAAGGTGCGTTCCTGCAGGAACCGCAGGAGCTTGACCTGGGTCTGCATGGTCAGGTCGCCGATCTCGTCGAGGAAGAGCGTGCCGCCGTCGGCGGCCTCCGCGCGTCCGATGCGGCGGCTGACCGCGCCCGTGAACGCGCCCTTCTCATGGCCGAAGAGCTCGCTTTCGACGAGGTTTTCGGGGAGCGCGGCGCAGTTCAGGGTGATGAACGGCTTGTCCTTGCGCGCGGAGAGTTCCACGATGGCACGGGCGAGAAGCTCCTTGCCGGTGCCGCTGGCGCCGCGGATGAGGACGGTGGCGTCGGACGGGGCGACCTGGCGGAGCTGTTCGTAGACGAGCTGCATCTCGCGGCAGTTGCCGATCATCCTGCCGGGCGCCTTCTGGAGCATGCTGCGGAGCTTGCGGTTCTCCTCCAGCAGGGATTCGCGTTCGTCGTGGATCTCCACGCAGGCTGCCGCGGCGTCGGCGGTGATGTTCGCGATGATCTCAAGGAACGCGACGTCGCTGTCGAGGTCGGTGTCCGGCAGGACGGGGCGGTCGATGGAGAGCGTGCCGATCACGTGTTCGTGGTGGATCAGCGGGACGCAGATGAACGCAACCTGATCGGTGTAATGCCGCGCGCCCGTGCGGTTCAGGAAACGGCTGTCGCTCCTGAGGTCCGGGATCACATGGCTGACTCCGGTCTCGGCGACGTGTCCGGTGATGCCCTCGCCGATGCGGTAATGCCCGAGCTTCTTCTCGGTTTCGGCGAGTCCGCACGAGACCTCGATCCGCAGGGTATCGCCGTACAGAAGGGCGAAGGTGCCCCGGATCATGCCCATGTCGCTTTCGAGGATGGAAAGGACGCTTTCGAGGAGCGCCTGCACGTCGCGTTCACGGGTGATGACCGAGCTGACCTTCTGGATGACGAGGAGTTGCGGATCGACGATATGATTCATGATATAATAATATACATCTTTGGTCGTGTTTTATCAAGTGGAATCATGTCAAATCGTGAATGATTTCGCGGACGGTCTTTTTCGCGTCGGCCATCGCGCGGACGACGAGCGAGGCTCCGGTGAAGCAGTCGCCCACGGTGTACACATGGTGTTCCGGGTCGGGAATGAGGCCGTTGCGGGGCGTCATTTTGAGGTGGAGATCGGCGGCGGGGCCTTCGGGATCGGCTCCGGTAAAGCCCATGGCAAGGAGAATCAGGTCGGCTTCGATGACGCGCGTGGAGTTTTCGACGGGGACGGGCTTCAGCGGCTTGCCCTCGGGAGTGGTCTCCCACTTCACGGAATGCACCTCGACTCCGGTCAGGACGCCGTTTTCGCCGAGGAACCGGTCGCTCGCCACATTCCATTCGCGTTCGCAGCCCTCCTTATGGCTGGAGCTGGTGCGGAGCATCCACGGCCAGGCGGGCCACGGAGTGGACGCGGAACGGGTCTCGGGCGGCATCGGCATGATCTCGACCTGTTTCACGCTGGCCGCGCCCTGGCGGATCGCGGTCCCGGCGCAGTCGCTGCCGGTGTCGCCGCCGCCGATGATGAGCACGCGCTTGCCCGTGGCTGTGACGGGGAGCGTGCGGAGTTCGCCGCCGTTCACGCGGTTCTGTCCCTGCAGGAACTCCAGCGCGAAGTGGACGCCGTCCAGGTCGCGGCCGGAGATCTTCAGGTCGCGGGCGCAGGGGGTCCCGGTCGCGAGCACGACCGCATCGTAATTCCGCAGGAGGTACTGCCCAGCGACGTCGCAGCCGATGCGGCAGTCGGTCAGGAATTCGATCCCGGCCTGGCGCATGAGGGAGATGCGGCGGTCGATGACGGACTTGTCGAGCTTGAAATCGGGGATACCGTAGCGGAGCAATCCGCCGGGCTTGTGGTTCGCCTCGAAGACCTTGACGGTGAATCCGGCACGGTTCAGCGCCTCGGCGATGTACAGGCCGGACGGACCGCTGCCGACGACGGCGACGGTCCTGCCGTTGCGGACCGCCGGGACGACCGGCTTCACCCAGCCGTTTTCGAACGCGGTCTCGACGATGACTTTCTCGCACTGGCGCACCATGACGGGCTCGTCATTGACACCGTTGCAGCAGGCGCCCTCGCACAGGGCGGGGCAGATGCGGCAGGTGAATTCGGGGAAGAAACTCGTTTCGGAGAGAATGCGCCACGCGGTGAGCCAGTCGCCGCACGCGGCGGCGCTGTTGAAGTCGGGGATAACGTTTCCGAGCGGGCAGCCCGCGCCGTGGCAGAACGGCACGCCGCAGTTGTGGCAGCGGAGCATCTGTTCGTGGACCTGCTCGGGTGTGAGGCGGATTTCGACTTCCTTGAAATCGCGGACGCGTTCCTCCGCGGGGCGGTAGATATCGTGAATGCGGTCGATCATGGTCTGGTGACTCCTTTCTCAGCGGGCGGCGCGTGCGAGCGCGCTGCGGTATTCGACGGGGAAGATACGGACGAATTTCGGGCGGTACTGCTCCCAGTCGGAGAGCATCCGTGCGGCCTTTTTGCTGCCGGTCTCGTGGAAATACTCCTCCAGCAGGGACTTCAGCTCGTGTTCGGCTTCGGTGCCGGATTCGATACTTTCCAGGTCGATGCCGTCCGTGCTGCAGCTGAGGTCGAAATGGCCCTTTTCGTCGTAGATGTATGCCAGTCCGCCGGTCATGCCGGCGGCGAAGTTCACGCCCACATGTCCGAGCACGACCACGCGGCCGCCGGTCATGTATTCGCATCCGTGGTCGCCCACGCCCTCGGCGACGAGCGTCATGCCGCTGTTGCGGATGGCGAAGCGCTCGCCCGCGATGCCGTAGAGGAAGATCTTTCCGGAGGTACCGCCGTATCCGATCACGTTTCCGGCGATCACATTGTTTTCGGCGGCATAACCCGCGTTTTCGGGCGGACGGATCACGATCTTGCCGCCGGAGAGGCCCTTGCCGACGAAGTCGTTGGCTTCGCCATCCAGCCGGAGCGTGACGCCCTTCGGCAGGAAAGCGCCAAAACTCTGCCCGGCGACTCCGGAGAGGTTGACCTGGACCGTGTCCTCGGGGAGCTTGTCCTCGCCAAATCTCTCCGCCACGATCCCGGCGAGCTCGGCGCCCGCGGTGCGGTCGGAGTTCGTGATGACGGCGGAGATGCTTTCCGGCTTGCCGTTCAGCTTCAGCTTCGGCAGGATGGCGCGGCGGTCGAAATTCACGAGTTCGTACGGGGCCTCGTTCGGATCGAAATGCACCGCGCCGCCCGTGGCCTGTTCGAAGATCCTGCTGAAATCCAGCCGGATGGTCTTGTAGAAGTCGATGGCGTGGTTCGTCTCAAGCAGGTCGGACCGCCCGCACGCCTCGTCCAGCGAATGCAGCCCGAGCGAGGCGAGGTATTCGCGGACCTCCTGTGCGATGAACCGCAGGAAGTTGATGATGTATTCCGGCTTGCCGGCGAAACGCTTGCGGAGCTCGGGGTCCTGCGTGGCCACGCCCATCGGGCAGGTATTGCTGTGGCACTGGCGCATCATCACGCAGCCGATGCAGACGAGGATAGTGGTGGCGAACCCGAATTCCTCCGCGCCGAGCAGCGCGGCGATGACTACGTCGCGCCCGGTCTTCAGCTGTCCGTCCACCTGGAGCTTGATCTTGCCGCGCAGGCCGTTCAGCACGAGCGTCTGCTGGGCTTCCGCCACGCCGAGTTCCCACGGGAGTCCGGCGTGCTTGATGCTGGTGAGCGGGGACGCGCCCGTGCCGCCGTCATGGCCGGAGATCAGCACCACGTCGGCGTGCGCCTTTGCGACGCCCGCGGCGACCGTGCCGACGCCGAGCTCGGAGACGAGCTTCACGGAGATACGCGCCTTCGGGTTGGCGTTCCGCAGGTCGTAAATCAGCTGCGCCAGGTCCTCGATGGAGTAGATGTCGTGGTGCGGCGGCGGGGAGATGAGCGTGACGCCGGGCATGGCGTGGCGGATCTTCGCGACGAATTCATTAACCTTGTGGCCCGGCAGCTGGCCGCCCTCGCCGGGCTTCGCCCCCTGTGCCATCTTGATCTGGATGTCGCGGGCGTTGCGGAGGTAGGAGATCGTGACGCCGAACCGTCCGCTGGCGACCTGCTTGATGGCGGAATTGAACTCCGTGCCGAAGCGTTCGGCGTTCTCGCCGCCCTCGCCGCTGTTGCTCATGGCGCCGCAGGCGTTCATGGCTTTGGCGATGGTCTCATGCGCCTCCGGACTGAGGGAGCCGAGGCTCATCGCGCCGGAGACGAATTTCTTCAGGATGCTCTCGACGCTTTCGACCTCGTTGACGGAGATCGCACGCGTCTTTTTGAATTTAAAAAGCCCGCGCAGGGTGCACAGGCGATGCGCCTGATCGTCGATCAGGCGGCTGTATTCTTTGAACTTGTCGTAATCGCCGGTCTGCACCGCCTGCCGGAACGTGCTCAACGACGCAGGCGTCCACAGGTGCGCCTCGCCGTCCTGACGGTAACGGTACTGACCGCCGCCGGGAAGCAGGGGAGATTCGGCGCAGCTGGCGGCCAGGGCGCGCAGCACGGCTTCATGGGCGATCTCCGCCAGGCCGATGCCGCCGACCCGGCTGGCCGTGCCGGGGAGGAATTCGCGCAGAAAATCCTGGTTCAGGCCGACCGCCTCGAACGCCTGCGCGGAACGGTAGCTCCTGAGCGTGGAGATGCCGAGCTTGGACATGATCTTCAGGAGCCCCTTGTCGACCGCCTGGATGTAGTTGCTCGCGGCCGTCACGGGGTCGAGATTGATCGCGCCGGAGTTCGCCAGCGCGGACACCGTGGCGAGCGCCAGGTACGGATTGATCGCCGTCGCTCCGTAGCCCAGCAGAAGCGCGAAGTGCATCACCTCGCGCACCTCGCCGGACTGCACGATCAGGCCGGTTTCCGGACGGAGCCCGGCATCAACCAGCGCGCGGTTCACGGCGGAACACGACAGCAGGCTCGGAATTGCCGCCTGCCCCTGCGGCAGATCGCGGTCGGACAGGATCAGAATGTGTTCGCCTGCCTTCGCCGCCGCGACGGCCTCATCCGCGAGGGACTTCAGCGCGTCACGCAGGGCGGCTTCCCCGCCCTTCGCGGAGAACCCGCAGTTCAGGATGCGCGAATGGTATCCCTGCACGCCGAAATTCTGAAGCTGGCGGAGTTCGTCGTCGGTCAGGACGGGGCGGCGCAGCTTGATCAGGCGGGCGTGTTCGGGCGTTTCGTCCAGGATGTTGCCCTTGTTGCCGATATAGGTCATCAGGCTCATCACGAGTTCCTCGCGGATCGGGTCGATCGGCGGGTTCGTGACCTGTGCGAACAGCTGCTTGAAATACTGGAAAAGGAGCTGGGGATGCTCGGAAAGGACGGCCAGCGCGGCGTCGTTGCCCATGGATCCGACCGGCTCCTTGCCCTGCTCCGCCATGGGCTTCAGGATCACGTCCATATCCTCTCGGGTGAAGCCGAAGAACCGCTGCTTGCGCGTCAGGTCCTCCTCCGGCCGGGAAGCGGTGATGTCGGTAAAGAGGCCGTGGACGGAGAGACGGTTTTCCTCGACCCAGCGGCGGTACGGCTTGCTGCGCGCCAGACGGTTCTTGACCTCGGAATCCGGCACGATGCGGTGGTTCTCCATGTCCAGCAGGATGATCTCGCCGGGCTTCAGGCGGCCTTTCAGCTCCACGTCCTCGGCGGGGATATCCAGCACGCCGGTCTCGCTTGCGAGCACGAAAAGACCGTCTTTACATTTTGTGTAACGCGCCGGACGCAACCCGTTGCGGTCCAGGATCGCGCCGGCGTTCACGCCGTCGGAGAACGCGATGGCCGCGGGTCCATCCCACGGCTCCATGAGCGCGGAGTGGTATTCGAAGAACCCGCGCACGTCGCGCCCCATATAATATTTCGCACCCCACGCCTGCGGGATCAGCATCAGCATGGCGTGTTCCGGGGAACGCCCCGCGGCGACGAGCAGTTCGAACATGTTGTCGAGCGAAGCGGAATCGCTCTGCCCCGGTTCGATCAGCGGGAGCAGTTTGGCGAGGTCGTCACCGAACAGCGGGCTTTTCAGGAGGCGTTCGCGCGCCCGCATGGCGTTCAGGTTGCCGCGCAGGGTGTTGATCTCGCCGTTGTGCGCCAGGTAGCGGAAGGGATGCGCCAGCTGCCACGTCGGGAACGTGTTCGTGCTGTAACGCTGGTGGACGATCGCCAGGCGCGACCGGAAAAGCTCGTTGTCCAGGTCGGGGTAGAACTGTTCCAGCTGGGTCGCCAGCAGAAGTCCCTTGTAGACGATGTTCCGGGACGACATGCTGCAGATGTAAAGGTCCAGTTTCCGCTTCTCGATCAGGCGGCGCATCACGAAGAGCTTGCGCTCGAACGCCGCATTGTCCTCGAAATTCCGCCCGTCGATGAAGAGCTGGCGGATCACCGGCATGTTCTTGCGGGCGGTGCGGCCGATCTTCTCCGGCACGACCGGGACTTCGCGCCAGCCCAGGACACCGCCGCCTTCCTCGCGGATGACCTGTTCGATGTCCTGCTCCGCGCCGAGTCCGCCGAAGATCATCGCCACGGCGTATTTGCCGGCTTCCGGCAGCTTCACGCCCGCATTCGCGCGAAAAAAATCATCGGGCATGGAGAGCAGAAGCCCGGCGCCGTCGCCGGTCTCGGGGTCGCTCCCGGCTGCGCCGCGGTGCATCAGGCGGCACAGGATCGTGATGCCCTTTGTTACGATATCGTGAGAAGCGCGTCCGTTCAGGTCGGCTACCATGCCGACGCCGCACGCGTCATGTTCCTGCCGGGGGTCGTAAAGTCCCTGGGGTTGCTGTCGGAAAATTTGCTGTTCCATGTTTTTCGGCCTTTCTTCGTCGAGTTTATTTTGGAATAAGTCTGCCGGAGTTAAGCAAATCCCGTGCCAAGGCGGGATTCAGCATAAAAGCCGATTCCGGATTTTACGCATTTTGTAATCATGTAATCCGCGATTTACAAATCATGTAATACCAATCTGTCCATCCCTGTTCAACACCGTTTGGCATGTTTTATGCTGTTCCTTCCCCGGAAAAAACATCCGAAAAACCACCTTTATTTCCGCATTGAAAGGAATACCGCAATGTCTGATGCGGTCAAACATGAATGCGCAGTCGCGCTGCTCCGGCTTCGCAAACCGCAGGAATACTACTTCAGCAAGTACGGCAGCGCCGACTACGGGTTCAGCAAAATGGCGCTCCTGCTCGAAAAGCAGCATAACCGCGGACAGGACGGCGCCGGGATCGCGTCATTGAACCTTGCGCCGGAACCGGGCCTCCCTGCTTACCGGGTGGAACGGTCCGCCGCCTCGGAGGACCCACTGGCCGACCTGCTCGGCCGGTGCGCCGGCGCGCCGGGGTTTGACGGCGGGCTCCTGCTGGGGCATCTGCGCTATGCGACCTACGGACGGCACGAGGAATCCGCCTGCCATCCGTTCGTGCACGATTCGTGCTGCCTGCGCCGGACGCTGCTCCTGGCCGGCAATTTCAACCTGACCTCGGCGAACGAGCTTTTCGAAAAGTTCCTGAAACTCGGGCACCATCCGAAAAGCCGGGCGGACGGCTACCTGATCCTCCAGATCATCGCGCATTACCTGGAGCAGGACTCCAACCTCCACCCGGGTTCGCCCGCCTGGCCGAAGATCCTCCGGCAGGCGCTGAACGAACTCGACGGCGCATTCACGCTCTGCGGCTTCAACGGCGCGGGCGACGCATTTGTGATCCGGGACCCCCATGCGATTCGTCCCGGATATTTTTATTTCGACGACGAAGTGTTCACGGCGGCCAGCGAACGCCCCGCGATCCAGGCGGCGTTCGACTGTGCCACGTCTGAAGTCATGGAGATCCCCCCGGGCAAGGCGGTGATCGCGCGTGCGGACGGGGCCGTGGAGATCCTCGACTGCCTGGAGCCGGCGGAACGCCGCAGCTGCGTCTTCGAACGCATCTATTTCTCGCGCCCGAACGACGCGGACATCCACCGCGAACGCAAACGCCTGGGCAAATCGCTGATCCCGGCGGTGCTCCAGGCGGCAGACAACGATTTCGAAGGGACGTTCTTCAGCTACATCCCGAACTCCGCACGCGTCAGCTTCCACGGCATGCTCGAAACCCTCTTCTCGATCGCCGCGCACCAGGACCGGAACGTGCGGTTCGGGGAGATCGCGATCAAGGACGCGAAATTCCGCACGTTCATCGCAGACGCCGACAGCCGCCGCGAGCTCTACATGCACGTCTATGACGTCACCTACGGGCTGATCCGGCCGGGCGTCGACACGCTCGTGGTGCTGGACGACTCCATCGTCCGCGGCAACACCATGCGGAACGCGATCCTGCCGATCCTCGACCGACTCGGGCCGAAACGCATCATCGTGGCGAGCTCCGCACCCCCCGTCAAATACCCGGACTGCTACGGCATCGACATGGCGTGTGCGGGCGACCTGGCGGCGTTCCAGGCCGCAGTCTCCATCCTGAAGCGCACCGGACGCGAAAACATACTGAACCGCGCATGCGAGGCGGCACGGAAGGCGTTGTCCGGCGCCGCGGCAAACGAAAACCACATGCGGGAGATCTACGATGCCGTCGAAGAAAACGAGCTTCACGAGGAAATCGCACGGCTCCTCACCCCGCCGGGCCTGAAGGCCGAACTCAAAGTCGTCTACCAGACCGTCGAGGCGCTGCATTCCTGCTGCCCCGACTATCCCGGCGACTGGTATTTCACCGGGGACTACCCCACTCCGGGCGGCATCCGCACCGCGAACCGCGCGCTGGTGAACTTCATGGAAAACAATCAGGAAAGAGCATACTGACATGGACGATTTCAAGGAACAGTGGAAACAGCAGCGCGAACGGAAGGCGTTCCTCGCGCTCGCCGACGGCACCGTGTTTCACGGACGCGCGTTCGGCGACCTGCACGACCGCACGGGCGAAGCCGTGTTCAACACCGGCATGACCGGATACCAGGAGATCATCTCCGACCCGTCCTACGCGGGACAGTTCGTGACGCTCACGACCGCGGAGGTCGGCAACTACGGCTGCACGCCGGAGGACATGGAGTCCCGCAGTCTCTTCCTCAACGGCCTCATCGTGCAGGAACTGAACCCGGCCTCGAACTGGCGTTCCCGCGAGGAGCTTTCCGCCGTCATGAAGCGTTACGGCAGACCCGGGCTCGCCGGGGTCGACACGCGCGCGCTGACGCTGCACCTGCGCACTCGCGGCAGCCAGAAAGCCTATCTGCACGTGAGCGAAGAGGTCGTCACGGAGGAGGAGGCCGTACAGCGGGCACAGGAATGGGAAGGACTCGAGGGGCAGGACTACGCCTCGGCCGTGACGACTCCGGTCCCGTACGACTGGAACGACAGCGGACGGTTCCATGTGGTCGTGTACGATTTCGGCGTGAAATACAACATCCTGCGGATGCTCGCCGCGCGCGACATGCGCGTGACGGTCGTCCCGGCCACGACCGCGCCGGACGAGGTGCTGGCCGCAAAACCGGACGGCATATTCCTCTCCAACGGACCCGCCGACCCGTCCGCCGTGACCTACGCGATCGAAAACATCCGCGTCCTGCTGGGGCGCGGCATCCCGATGATGGGCATCTGCCTCGGGCACCAGCTGCTCGGGCTGGCATGCGGCGCGAAGTGCGGCCGGTTGAAATTCGGGCACCACGGCTGCAACCATCCCGTCAAGAACATCCTCACCGGCGAGGTGGCGATCTCCAGCCAGAACCACAATTTCGCGCTGACGGACCTCCCCGCCGAACTCGAACTCACGCACATCAATCTTAACGACAAGACGATAGAAGGGATCCGCCACAGAAGCCTCCCCGCGTTCAGCGTGCAGTACCACCCGGAAGCCGCTCCCGGGCCGCACGACGCCGCCGGGCTCTTCAACGCGTTCCGCAAACTCATGGAGGACAGCAAAGCATGAAAACGAAACACATCTTCATCACGGGCGGAGTCGTCTCCAGCCTCGGCAAGGGCATTACCGGCGCAGCCCTCGCGTTCCTCCTGAAACAGCGCGGTTACCGCGTGGCGATGCAGAAGCTCGACCCCTACCTGAACGTCGACCCCGGCACCATGAGTCCGTACCAGCACGGCGAAGTCTTCGTGACCGACGACGGCGCGGAGACCGACCTCGACCTGGGCCACTATGAACGCATCGCCGGCGTGAACTGCTCCCACGCCAGCAACTACACCTCCGGCCGCATCTACGGCAGCGTGATCGCCCGCGAACGCGCCGGCGGCTACCTCGGCGGCACCGTGCAGGTCGTCCCGCACATCACGGACGAGATCAAGGCCGCGATCCGCTCGCTGGAAAGCGACGACGTGGATATCGCCATCACGGAGATCGGCGGCACCACCGGCGACATCGAGAGCCTGCCGTTCCAGGAAGCCACCCGCCAGTTCAAGCTCGAAGCCCCCGCGGGCGACGCGATCTTCATCCACCTTACGCTCGTGCCGTACATCCGCGCCGCAAAGGAACTGAAAACGAAGCCCAGCCAGCATTCCGTGGCAGCCCTGCGCAGCATCGGCATCGTCCCGGACATCCTCGTCTGCCGTTCGGAGATCCCGATGGAAGAGGACCACCTGAACAAGCTCTCGCTCTTCTGCAACGTGCGGCGCAATTGCGTGATCGAGGAGCTGGACGTGCAGAACTCCATCTACGAAGTGCCTCTGGAGCTGGAACAGCAGGAATTCGACACGCGCGTGCTGGAGCTGCTCCACCTCGACCCGCGCACGATCGACCTGGACAACTACCGCGCCTGGCTCGACGGCGTGCTCCACCCGCAGACTTCCTGCACCATCGCGGTCGTCGGCAAGTACATCCGCCACCAGGACGCGTACAAGAGCATCTACGAATCGCTCAGCCACGCCGGGATCAAGCACTCCTGCAAGGTCGAGGTGCGCAAGATCGAATCCGAGGAATTCATGACCTCCGATCCAGCCGAGCTGCTGAAGGGCGTGGACGGCATCCTCGTGCCAGGCGGATTCGGGACGCGCGGCGTGGACGGCAAGATCAAAGCCATCGAATATGCTCGCACACATAGAATACCGTTCCTCGGCATCTGCCTGGGCATGCAGTGCGCCGTGATCGAATTCGCACGGAACGTGCTCGGACTGACCGATGCAAACAGCTCGGAATTCGACGAACACACGAAGAACCCGGTCATCGACCTGATGGACGAACAGCGCACGATCCACGACAAGGGCGGCACCATGCGCCTCGGCGCCTATGACTGCGAGCTCGTTCCCGGTTCCCTCGCGGAACGTCTCTACGGCGCAAAGCTCATCCGCGAACGGCACCGCCACCGCTTCGAGTTCAATCCGAAGTACCGCGAGGCCCTCGAGGCCGCCGGGCTCCGCGTGAGCGGCGTCAATCCCCAGCGCGGGCTCGTGGAGATCGTCGAGATCCCGGACCATCCGTTCTTCATCGGCTGCCAGTTCCATCCCGAATTCAAGTCTCGCCCCATGCACGCGCATCCGCTCTTCGACGGACTCGTGGAAGCGGCGCTGAAAGGTCGTCAAAATGCCGAAACGCACTGACATCCAGAAGATCCTGCTGATCGGATCCGGCCCCATCGTCATCGGTCAGGGCTGCGAATTCGACTACTCCGGTGTGCAGGCGTGCAAGGTGCTGAAGCAGGACGGATTCGAGGTCGTGCTCGTGAACTCCAACCCGGCGACCGTCATGACCGACCCCGAGCTCGCCGACCGAACCTACATCGAACCGCTCACATGCGACATCCTCCATGAGATCATCCGCCGCGAACGCCCCGACGCCATCCTGCCGACGCTCGGCGGCCAGACCGCATTGAACCTCGCCATGGAGCTCAAACAGAACGGCATCCTGAAACGGTACCACGTCGAGCTGATCGGCGCCAACGCCGAAGCCATCAGCCGCGCCGAGGACCGCCAGCTTTTCAAGAAGACCATGCAGGAGATCGGGCTCGACCTGCCGCAATCCGGCTCCGCCCACTCCGAAAGCGAGGCGGAGGCCATCGCACGCACCATCGGCACCTGGCCGCTCATCATCCGTCCCGGGTTCACGCTCGGCGGCACCGGCGGCGGCATCGCGCACGACGAGGACGAATTCCGCGAAATCGTGCGGCGCGGCCTCGAAGCCAGCCTCAACCACGAGGTGCTGATCGAGGAATCCCTGCTCGGCTGGAAGGAATTCGAGATGGAAGTCATGCGCGACAAGAAAGGCTCCAGCGTCATCGTATGCTCCATCGAAAACCTCGACCCGATGGGCGTCCACACCGGCGACTCCATCACCGTCGCCCCCATCCAAACGCTCACCGACCGCGAATACCAGGACATGCGTGACGACTCCCTGCGCGTGCTCGCCGCCATCGGCGTGGAAACCGGCGGTTCGAACGTCCAGTGGGCGGTCAACCCCGAAAACGGACGCCGCATCATCATCGAAATGAACCCCCGCGTGTCGCGTTCGAGCGCGCTCGCATCCAAGGCGACCGGCTTCCCCATCGCGAAGATCGCCGCCAAGCTCGCGGTCGGCTACACGCTGGATGAACTCCGGAACGACATCACGGGCTGCACGCCGAGCTGCTTCGAGCCTGCGCTCGACTACATCGTGACCAAGGTCCCGCGGTTCACGTTCGAGAAATTCCCGGCAGCCGACCCCACGCTCGGCACCCAGATGAAATCCGTCGGCGAGGTCATGGCAATCGGCCGCAATTTCAAGCAAAGTCTCCAGAAGGCGCTGCGCTCCCTCGAAACAGGACGGGCGGGATTCGGCGCGGACGGCAAGGACGCTGCATTCGAATCCGCTTCCGACGAAGTCCTGGAGGAAAAACTCGCGAAACCGAACGCCGAACGCATCTTCTGGCTCCGCGCGGCGTTCAAACGCGGCTGGGACGTCGAAAAAGTCTTCTCCCTCACGCAGATCGACCGGTTCTTCCTGCGCCATCTGCGGGAACTCGCCATGTTCGAGGACGAGATCGCATCCGCCGGATCGCCTGACAGCCTCGCCGCGGATCCCGCGCTCTTCCGCCAGGCGAAGGAGTTCGGCTACAGCGACCGCCAGATCGCGTTCCTGCTGCACTCGACCGAACTGGATGTCGCGGCAAAACGCAAAAGCATCGGCCTCGTGCCGGGCTTCGGCGCGGTCGACACCTGCGCCGGCGAATTCGAGGCGATCACGCCGTACTACTACAGCGCCTACACGGATGCCGGCGAACCCGTGCGTTCGAGGGGGGACAAGAAGTCCATCATGGTGCTGGGCGGCGGTCCGAACCGCATCGGACAGGGGATCGAGTTCGACTACTGCTGCTGCCATGCGGCATTCGCGCTGCGCAAGGCGGGATACGAGGTCGTGATGGTGAACTCCAACCCGGAAACCGTCTCCACCGACTACGACACCAGCGACAAGCTCTACTTCGAGCCGCTCACGCTCGAGGACATCATGCATATCTACGAGCGCGAACAGTGTTCCGGCGTGATCGTGCAGTTCGGCGGACAGACGCCGCTGAACCTGGCCCAGGCGCTGAAGGCCGCCGGAGCGAACGTCATCGGCACCAGCCCGGACGACATCGACCTGGCGGAGGACCGCGACTACTTCAAGCAGCTCGCATCGAAGATCGGCATCCTCCAGCCGGAAAGCGGCATCGCGCACTGCGTGGACGAGGCGATCCGCATCGCGGAGGAAATCGGCTATCCCGTGCTCGTGCGGCCGAGCTTCGTGCTCGGCGGGCGCGGCATGGTCATCGTCTACAAGGAAAAATATCTCCGCAAGTTCGTCGAGGAGGCGTCCCGCGTCGCCGAGGGGAAACCCATCCTGATCGACCGGTTCCTGGAGAACGCCATCGAGCTGGACGTGGACTGCATTTCCGACGGCGAAACGACCGTGATCGGCGCCATCCTGGAGCACGTCGAGCCTGCCGGATGCCATTCCGGCGACTCCGCCAGCATCACCCCGCCCATGAGCCTGTCCCCGGAGATCCTGAAACAGATCCACGTCTACGCCCGCGAGTTCGCCGCCGCGCTCCACGTAAACGGTCTGATGAACATGCAGCTGGCGGTCAAGGACGGAAAGATCTACATGATCGAGGTCAATCCGCGCGCCTCCCGCACGATCCCGTTCGTCAGCAAGGCCATCGGCATGCACCTGGCCGGGCTCGCCGCCCTCTGTATGACCGGGCGCAAGCTCGCCGAACTCGGGTTCACCCGCGAAGTCGCCCTGCCGTACACCGCCGTGAAGGAGGCCGTGTTCCCGTTCGTGAAATTCCCCGGCGTCGACATCGTGCTGACCCCGGAGATGAAGTCCACCGGCGAGGTGATGTGCCTCGACCGCGACTGGGGCATCGCCTACCTGAAAAGCCAGCTCGCCGCCGGGTCGCGCCTGCCGAAACAGGGCAGCGTCTTCCTGTCGGTCAGGGACCAGGACAAGCCGCGCATCGTGGACGTCGCCCGCAAGCTCACCGAGCTCGGGTTCCGCCTCTACGCCACGCTCGGCACCTCCACGCTGCTCTGCAACGAGGGCATCCGCGTGAACGCGCTCTTCCGCATCTCGAAGGGGCGGCCGAACCTGCTCGACCTCATCCACGAGGGCGAGATCCAATGGGTCATCAATACCTCGGAAAACGGCGCGGAAGCCATGGTCGACGAGATCAGGATGCGCTCCAAGTCGATTGCCGCGGGAATCCCGATCACCACGACCATCGCCGGCGCGGAAGCCGCCGTCGACGGGCTCCGCGACCAGCTCGAATTCGGACGTTTCGAGGTCAGCTGCCTCCAGGAATACCACCGCCACATCCACCAGGCGGCGGGCATTTAAATCGTATTGCCGCCGCATATCCGGCGCAGGAGCGGGGGGCACGGCCCCTCGCTCCGCTGTTTTTTTCCACACTCAAATCCGCAATCGTCCGAAACGGATTTGACATCCGGTTTCAGGCCGTTATATTAAGTGTTGTCGTTTTCCGGTCACACCTCAAAACAAGAATCGTCCCGCGCGGACAAAAGGAGCAATGAAATGAGACAGCAGAAACTCGTGTATGTATCCATGCGTCCCAATGCCTTTGACAAGTCGGTGGAACTCCCGTTGCAGAAGTATTTGGATGAGTGTTGGACTATCGAATCCTATCAGCCTGTTGCGACACACGACTCTAATGCCCATGGAAATAGCAACGATGTATTTATGAATGTCGTCGTTCTGCTGACGAAAGGGAATTGATCCGAGCCGGCGACGTCACCGGAAATCGCGAAAAAAACGCAGGACTTTTCACACACCGTCTTGATTTTCCGTCGTACGGGTATTACATTATCACCAAACGCGCGGCAGACCGCCCCGTTTTGAACTCGATCCCTCCGAATACCTGCACGAAATCATGGCAAGAAGCATACAAAAACGGACCAGACCGACGAAGACGCCGTCTCCCGGCGCCGTAAAAAAGGACGTCCATGCGCCCGGATTCGAAAGCACCGAAGACGCGGTCTTCCACCAGCTGTACGACCCGGGCTGCACCCCGCTGACGGACAGCGAGGCGGAATCCGTCTGGAAGGAGATCGACGCCCGGATGCAGGAGATCCGTTCCTGCCTGGCGCAGTTTCTCTTCGTGCTGGAGGGACACGAACACGTCGCGGACCTCTGCAAAACGCCGGAAGACGTAACCTCGTTTTTCGTCGAATCCAAATTGCCGGATGCAGTCCGCGGGAACCTGCCTGCCGCCCCGGGCGTCCTCCTGAAATGGAAAGCCGGGATCGCGGCGTTCCGTGCGGAGCTGGCCGGTTTCTATGAAAGTCCCAAGTTCAGGGAAAAGGCCGCCCGCGAAACGATGTGGGACCGTTCCCGCGAACTCCTCATGCGGTATCCGGTCTCCACGCTGAAGGTCATGGAGTGGTACCATGTGGCGTCGTCCTGGTGCGCCACGCCGGAATCGCCCGCCATGGACGAGCTTTTCCGCACGAAACTCCTGCCTGACCGGACGCTCTGCCTGTCCGTCTTCCGGACCATGAAGACCGCGTTCGAGCAGATGGAGCAGCTCCGGCAGCGCATCCTGTATTCGCATCTCCGGCTCGTGATCAGCATCGCCCGGCAGTCCTGCAACCAGCCGCAGCAGCTGCTCGACATCGTGCAGGAAGGCAACATCGGGCTCGTGAAGGCGCTCGACCGGTTCGACAGCAACCTCGGGCACAAGTTCTCCACCTATGCGACCTGGTGGGTCCGCCACGAGATCATGCGCGCGCTGGCACGGCAGACCCGCGTGATCCGCATCCCGCAGCACATGCTGGCGACCATTTCGCGCATCAACCGCGCCGAACAGAACTTCGTCAAGCGATTCGGCGTGGAACCGACGGTGGAGGACCTCGCAACCGAGCTCGAAATGCCGAAGGCGCGCATCCATGCCATCCGCCAGATGGCGCGCCAGCAGATCTCGCTCCAGGCGCCGATCCGTTCCGCCTCGCTTTCCGAAGATTCCGAGATCACGCAGGAGGACCGTTTCGGCACGGACTCCGATGACGAGGATTTCAACCCGGAACAGCATCTGGCGTTCCAGTTCCTCCGCGACGTCGTCCACAAGGCCGTCAACGATCTCCCGGAACGCGACCGGAAGTTCATCCGGATGCGGTTCGGGCTGGACGGCTACGAACCGATGACCATCCGGCAGATCGCCGAGGATTTCCACCTGACCCGCGAGCGCATCCGCCAGATCGAGGCCAGCGTGTTCGAAAAACTCCGGCGCAGCAATCCCGAGCTGGCTTCCCACTGGCAGGATTCGCTCTACTGAAGCGCTGTGCACGGCGCCCGACCACGATCTGCGTCCGGACGCCGCCACCGCCCGGATGCCGCATCCGCCTTCCCCGATGCCCCTCTGTCCGCAGTTTGCCCCGGAAAATAGGAGTTTTTCCGGCAAATGATTTGCATTAATTTAAAGTATGCTGTATATTAATAGGTTTTGTCCAAATACAAGTTGAACCAGCATAGGATCCTGTCCCAGAGATGGATAACTATTCCGATTTATCCGTGGAACGCCTGAAGGGCATTCAGGCCGACCTTGAACGCCAGTATGCCGGATACCAGGCCCGCAGCCTCAAGCTCGACATGTCCCGGGGGAAGCCCTCCGGCAGCCAGCTCGACCTGACCAACGGCATTCTGGACCGCCTCGACGGCTACATGGTCGAAGGCGGCATCGACGCGCGCAACTACGGCTGCCTGGAGGGAATCCACGAGGCCCGCAAGCTCTTCTCCGAACTCCTCGGCATCCCGCGCGACCGACTCATGATCGGCGGGAACTCCAGCCTGAACATGATGTACGACACGATCGTCCGCCACTGGGTCTTCGGCACGCACGGGCACACGCCCTGGGGCCGGCTCCCCGCCGTCAAATTCCTCTGCCCGTGCCCCGGGTACGACCGCCATTTCGCCATCTGCGAGGACCTCGGCATCGAAATGATCCCCGTCCCGATGACCGCCACCGGCCCGGACATGGACATGGTGGAGCGGCTCGCCGGTTCCGATGACGCCGTGAAAGGCATCTGGTGCGTCCCGCTGTACTCCAATCCGCAGGGCGTCTGCTACTCCGACGAGACCGTCGACCGTCTGGCATCCATGCACACCGCGGCGCCCGATTTCCGCATTTTCTGGGACAATGCCTACGGCGTGCACCACATCTACGAGGAGTGCCACCTGAAGGACATCTTCGCGAGCGCCGAAGCCGCCGGCAACCCGGAACGCGTCTACTATTTCTTCTCCACCTCGAAAATCACGTTCCCCGGCGCAGGCGTGGCTCTGCTCGCCACCGGTCCCGGCAACTTCGCCGAGCTCCGGCACCACATGAGCATCCAGACCATCGGCCCGGACAAGCTCAACCAGCTCCGCACCGTGCGCTATCTGAAGAGCGCCGAGGGCGTCCGCGAACATATGCGCGTCCTGGCGCGCGAGCTCCGTCCGAAGTTCGACCTCGTGCTCGACACCCTCGACCGCGAGCTCGGCGGCACCGGCCTCGCATCCTGGATGCGTCCGAAGGGCGGCTACTTTATCGCGCTCGATACCCTGCCCGGCTGCGCCACGGAAGTCATCGCCCTGGCCCGCGACGCCGGCGTGAAGCTGACCGGACCCGGCTCGACCTTCCCGCTGCACCACGACCCGCTCGACCGCAACATCCGCATCGCGCCGTCGTACCCGCCGCTCAACGAACTGAAGACCGCCATCGAGCTCTTCTGCGTCTGCGTGAAGCTCGCCGGCGTCAGGAAACTCCTCGCGGACAAAAACGCCTGACCGACCCCGATCCCCATCCGGCACGCCCACATGCGACACGACGAACTCCTCACCAGCCTGAAGAACCCGAAGGTCAAATACGCCGCATCCCTGCGGGAACGCCGGGAGCGCGACGCACGCGGCGTGACCATCCTCGAGGGCTACCGCGAGCTTTTCCGCGCGGACGCCATCGGCCTCAAGTTCCACGAGGTCTTCTACTGCCCGGAACTCTTCCTCGGCGAAAACGAGGAGGCATTGCTGGACTCCCTCGCCGCGCACGGCGCGTCGCTCTACCGCTGCACCGAGGACATCCTCCGCAAGCTCGCCTACCGCGACCGCCCCGAAGGCCTTATCGCCGTCATCGAGGTGAAACGCAAGACGCTTGCCGACATCCCGAAGGTGAAGGACGGCCTCTACCTCGTGGCGGAGACCATCGAAAAGCCCGGCAACCTCGGCTCCATGCTCCGCAGCGCGGACGCCGTCGGCGCCACAGCCATGATCGTCTGCAACAAGCAGACCGACTTCTTCAACCCGAACGTCATCCGCGCCAGCACAGGCGCGATCTTCTCCGTCCCGCTCGCCGAAGCCACCTCCGAGGAATGCCTTGCCTGGCTGCGCTCCTTCGGCATCCGCACGCTCGCCGCCACCCCGCATACCAAACAGAATTTCACGGACGCCGACATGGCGCACGGCGTGGCGATCGTGGTCGGCGCCGAGCAGTTCGGCCTGACCCCCTACTGGATGGACTCCGCCGACCAGAAGGTCGTGATCCCGATGCTCGGGCTGATGGATTCCCTGAACGTGGCGACCGCCGCGACCATCCTGCTGTACGAGGCAGCGAGGCAGCGCGGCTGGAAATCCTCCGCGGCCGACGATTACGGCCTGGACCAGTTCGCGGGCGGCGAAAACTCGCTCGGACGCGACTGATCTTTCTTTCTGCCGGATGCGGCGACCCGCTCCTTTTTCTATTTATAAAGCATTTCTTCCCTTTCGGGCTTGCTTTTCCGTTTTTATGTTGTATAGTATAATATCAACATATTTTCTATACTAAAACAATCCAATGCCTCAACGGCAAGGAGAATCAACGATATGTCGGCCACCCCCGCATCCACCCGCCGAACCCCGCAAATGTCCTGGGAGCTGCTCTTCCAGATCACCGACCTGCTCCGCGTCCTCGGCGCACCCGGCAACACACTCAACAACAAAAAGATAACGCTCGGAAAGATCCGCGTCATCAGCTATCTTTTCGCCAACATGGACCAGCCCCCGATGCTGAAGGACATCGCCGAAGTCTTCGGCCTGACCCCCGGCGCGGTCTCCCAGACGATCGATTCCCTCGTGGAGGACGGCATCGTGCAGCGCGAACAGTCCAGCGAAGACCGCCGCGCGATCCATATCTCCCTGACGAAACAGGGCATCGCGCTGAAACGCCGCCACGACAACTACTTTACCGACTACATGGACCATTTCTTCCGGAACATCGACGAGAAGAAACAGCAGATCTTCCTGGAGGTCCTGGAGCAGATGGTCGAGACGCTTCAGCCCGATGCGGAAAATGCATCCGAGGAACAGACCGAAACGGAAGAGTGACCCTCCGTACACTCGAAAACGTTTAAGCCGTCCGCGTGCAATCCGCACCGGACGGCTTATTCATGCCCGGATTCAGGGTTTCGGGAGGGTCTTCAGCACGTCGGCGACCTTGACCGCCTTCATGCAGGCGCGCGTGCCGAGCGGGCAGACGTGCTTGAAACACGGCGAACAGGGTTCCTTGCGGTACAAGACATGCCACTTCGGGGAAAGCGGCCCCGTGGCGGCCATGTCGGTGGAGCCGAAGACGGCGGTGCCGGGCGTGCCGATGGCGGCGGCGAGGTGCATGATCCCGCTGTCGTTCGCGATGCAGTACGCGGAATGCTTCAGGACGAACATGAGCGCGTGGAGCGAAGTCTTTCCGGCGAGGTTCAGCGTCAGGCCGGGGACAAGTCCCTCCGTACACGATTCGCAGATCGGCGCCTCCTTTTTCGAGCCGAGCAGGATCACGAATCCGCCGCGTTTCCGCTGCCAGTGATCCGCCACAGCGTGGAACGCGCCCGCGTCCCAGCGTTTCGCGTCGCCGAACGCCGCCCCCGGCGCAACGGCAAGGACGGGGTGGTTCTCCGGGAAGGGATGCTCGAATGCCTGCCCGAACCGCTCCGCGTCGAAATCCGGGTGGATGGCGGGCATGGACACGCCGTCCCAATCATCAATACCGAGGCGTTTTGCGACCTCGAGGCAGCGTTTCGCCTGATGCGGCGGATTGAGCGCGCCGGAGACGCGTTTGGGGAACCGGATCGGGTCGCGGAGCAGAATGGAACGTCCGCGCGCCGCCGCGCCGAAAAGAGGTTTCACCCCCAACCGGCGCATGACGACGGCGTCCCGGAGCGAATTATTGAAGAGGATGCCCGCGCCGAAATGCCGGTGCAGAAGCGGATAGACTTCACGGCGCGCCGGAAACGCATGCGGATCGGCCACCGGGATGATCTCGTCGACCGTTTCGGTCAGCGCGTCGAGCACGGGCGCGAGCGAGGCGGGACAGATCACGGAGAGCGAGCAGAATTCCGGGAGGAGCCGTTTCAGGAGCATGAGGGCGGGGAACGTCATCACGAGATCGCCGAGCCAGTTCGGCGACCGCACGAGCAGTCCGTCGCCCCATTGTTCGGGAAGGATGGTCATGGCTGCACCCCCTGCCCCGCCGGAGCCGTTCCGCCGTCCTCCGTTTCCAGCACGACGAAAGCAGTGGCGAGTTCGCGTTCGTGGCTGATGGAGACATGGATGCGGGCGATGCCGAGGCGTTCGGCGGTTTCGGCGGTCGCGGCGTACAGTTTGACGAACGGCTTGCCGCGCTCGTCGGACAGCACCTCGATCTCCACGAAGGCGCATTCCGCGCACATGCCGGTACCGAGAGCCTTGGAGAACGCCTCCTTTGCGGCCCAGCGGCCCGCGATGAATTCCTTCGGGTCCTTGAGCTCCGCCATGCGTTCCAGTTCGGCGGGCGTGAGGATGTTCCTGACGAAATGATGACCGTGCTTCGCGTAGATGGCCCCCACGCGGGCGCAGTCGGCGATGTCCGTTCCGATTCCGAAGATCATATCTGTTCTCCTTCTTTCAGCTTCGTCAGCAGGCAGGCGCGTCCGCGTTCGTGTTCGTGCATGCGGTAGCTGTAAAATCCGAACCGCGATACGATCACATGGTCCAGCAGGACGATCTCAAGCGGACTGAGCGCGTTGCGGATGCCGAACGTAACGGCGTCGTCTTCGCGGGAAGGCACGCAGCCTCCGCCGGGATGGTTGTGGCAGAGGACGACCGACTGCGCGCCGCACAGCAGGGCGTTCCGCGCGATCTCGGACGGGAAGACGCTGATGGCGTCGACCGAGCCCGTGCCGAGCGTGTCGCACCGGATCAGGCGGTTCTGCGTGTTCAGGTAGAAGACCATGATGACTTCGCTGCTCCGGTCGCCGAGCTTCATGCGGGCGTAGTCCGCGAAAAGCTGAGGCGAATCCAGCAGCGGCAGCGACTCCATCGTCCGTGCCAGGTACCGCACGTTCGCGCTTCGGATCAGTTTCAGCAGGGTGATGGAGTTCCGGCCGATGCCGGGCACCTGCGCCAGGTCCTCCGGGCGGGCATCCATGACGCCGGGGAACGAATGGAACCGGTTCAGCAGCTCCTTCGCGATCGGCTTCACGTCGCGCCGCGGGATGGAATACGTCAGGATCAGCTCCAGCAGTTCGTAGTCCAGAAACGCCTCCTGTTCGCAGTTCTCGAACTTCTCCCTCAGGCGCTGCCTGTGTCCGGCACGGTCTTCCGGCTTCATGCGGACCTCCTGAACAGCGAAACGGACTCGAAATGCCCGGTGGCGGGAAACATGTCGACCATGCCCGCCGTTTGAATGACGTAGCCGTGTTCCGCCAGGCGGTCCGCGTCGCGCCGGAGCGTGTCGGGCGCGCAGGAGACATAAAGGACGGCCGACGGTGCGAACCGGCCGATCTCCTGCACCAGCGAGGCGGGAAGACCCGTCCTCGGCGGGTCCACGAGGACACAGCATCCGGCGGGGGCGCAGGAGGATGCCAGCGTATGGAATGCGGCATCCGCATCCGCCGCCAGGAACGTGCAGCGGTCGGAGATGCCGTGCCGTGCTGCGTTGAATTCCGCAGCCTCGATCGCTGCCGCATCCAGCTCGACCGCGCGGGCGGTCAGCCCGTGGATCGTCTCTGCCGCGAGGATGGAGAAGACGCCCGATCCGCAGTAGAGTTCGAGGAGTCGTTCCGTGCCGGTCTCTTTCAACAATGTCAGCACACGTTCCGCAAGTTTGGGCGCCATGTCGATATTGACCTGGAAAAACGATGCTTTCGGCACGCGGAAATCGCCGAACGCGCCGAGGCGTTCCGTCAGATGTGTGATCCGCCGCCACGCATCCGAGCCGGAATCCAGCGCGCCGTCGTGGGCCGTCCGGCGGAATGTGCGTTTCTGGCCGTCCGCGCCTGGTTCGGCAGACATGAGAAGTTCGCGGATGGCAGGATGCCCGAGCAGGCAGTCCTGCACGGGGACGGCGGTGCGGTTGTCGAACCCGCGGTAGCAGAAAGCGCCGTTTTCGCAGACAAATGCGAGCTTATTGCGGCAGCCGTTGCGGGATGGCGCCCCCAGAGGCGGCAGGAACCGGATGTCCCCTGCGGCGGGGTTGCCCCGCGTGAGAAAATCGGTGAATTGGCGGTTCTTCCATCCCAGCTCGCAGTCGTACGAGGCATGACGGTACACGCAGCCGGGACAGGTCCCGGCGAGCGGGCAGTCCGGCTCGCGGCGCTCCGGCGAGGCATTGAGCACCTGCAGGAGCGCGGCGCGCGCGAACGATTTCGTCTCGCGGACCACCCCGGCGCGAACCGTTTCCCCGGGCAGTGCGCCCGGGACGAAACAGACCTTGCCGTCCGGGAGCCGCCCCACACCGTCACCCCCGAACGCGATGCGCGAAACCGGAATGGAAAGTTCCATCAATCGGGGATTTCCCGGAAGAGATCGAGCGGTTCGACGATCTTGAGTTCGCTCTTGATCTTCGCGATGGCGTCGTCCGGATCCTCGAAACGGAAGATGATGGCGGCCTTGCCGTGGAGACCGGCGGCGAACGCGTACAGGTATTCGATGTTGACCTGGTTCCTGTCGAGGACCTCCAGGACTCTGGAGAGGCTGCCGGCCGCGTGGTCGACCTCGATCGCGACGACGTCGGTGATCTTGACGGCGAACTGATGGGATTCGAGCAGGTCGCGGGCCTTTTCCCAGTCGCGGATCAGAAGGCGGAGCACGCCGAAGAACTTGCTGTCGCTGAGGGAAAGGGTCGAGATGTTGATCCCGTTGTCGGCCAGGAGTTTGAGCGCGGCGTTGACCGTGCCGGGCTTATTTTCCACGAAGAGTGAGATCTGCTTGAGTTTCATTCTGATGGCTCCTGTCTTATGCGTTGAGGTTGCGGCGGTCGATCACGCGTTTTGCCTTGCCTTCGCTCCTGGGGATGGAGTTCGGGGCGCACATCTTGACGAAGACGCGGATGCCGAGGATGCGTTCGATGGCATGGCCGAGGGTGTGGCGGATGTCTTCGATGGCGGAGACGCGGTCGTGGAAGAGGGTCTCGTTGACCTCGATGTCGACTTCGATGTTGTCCAGCCCGTGGTCGCGCGTCAGGATGATCTGGTAGACGGGGAGGACCGATTCCACGCTCATGATCGCGGTCTCGATCTGCGAGGGGAAGACGTTCACGCCGCGGATGATGAACATGTCGTCGCTGCGGCGGCCGATCTTGGCGATGCGGCGGATGGTGCGTCCGCAGGCGCACTGCGAGGTCTCGATGTGCGTGATGTCGCGGGTGCGGTAGCGGATCATGGGCATGGCACGCTTCGCGAGCGTGGTGAGGACGAGTTCGCCCTCCTGGCCGTCGGGGAGGACCTCGCCGGTCGCGGGGTCGATGATCTCCGGATAGAAGAAATCTTCGAAGATGTGGAGGCCGTCCTGTTCCATGCAGGAGCAGCCGACGCCGGGTCCGACGATCTCGGAGAGGCCGTAGATATCGTAGGCCTTGATGCCGGACTTCTTCTCGATCAGGGCGCGCATGGCTTCGGTCCAGGGCTCCGCGCCGAAGATGCCGAGGCGGACGGGGAGTTCGCGCATGTCGATGCCCATCTTTTCGGCGGTCTCGATCATGTGCAGGAAGTAGCTCGGGGTGCAGGCGACGCAGGTCACGCCGAAGTCCTTCATCAGCATCACCTGGCGTTCCGTATTGCCGCCGGAGGCCGGGATCACGGTCGCGCCGATGTGCTCGAAGCCGCCGTGCGCGCCAAGGCCGCCTGTGAAGAGGCCGTAGCCGTAGGAAATCTGCGCGATGTCGCCTTCATGGACGCCGACCGCGGCAAGCGCGCGGGCGACGGCCGTGGACCACACGTTGAGGTCCTCGCGGGTGTAGGCGACGACGATGGGCTTGCCGGTCGTGCCGCTGGAGGCATGAAGGCGCACGACATCCTTCATGGGGGTGGCGAAGAGGCCGAAGGGATAGGTATCGCGAAGGTCGGCCTTGACCGTAAAGGGGAGCAGGCGGATGTCCTCAAGCTTCTGAATGTCGTCGGGTTTGATGCCGCGCTCGTCCAGACGCGCCTTGAAGAGCGGGACGTTGGCATAGGCAAGTTCGACCATGTCGCGAAGCCTTGCGAGCTGGAGCGAATGGAGCTGTTCCTGCGGGATGAAGTCCATCGCGCTGATTGGATTCATCGGGACTGCCTTGTTTGGTTTCATGATGGTGCCTTGGGTTGGGTGTTAAAGATTCGCGCCGCGGCGGAACGCCAGGACATTGGCTTCGCCGACGGGACCCGCGAAGTTTTCGCGGATGAGGGTCTCCCACAGATCCGCGGGGAATTTGAGGTAACGGTTCAGGACGCCCAGCATCGCGATGTTCGCCATGCGGGACTTCGCGTCGTCGGCCGACAGGTCGGACGGACGCACGATGACCGTGGCGTCGTTCAGGTACGGGCGGGCGACTTCGATCTGGTCCTCGGAGACAGCCACGAGGTAGTCGGTCATTCCGAGGGGGACCATCGGGCTGAGGACCTTCTTTCCGAAGCGGACGTCGCTGGAGACGGATCCGCCGCGCTGGCTCATGCCGTGTAGTTCGCTTTTCTTGACGTCGAATCCGAGGCGGAACGCCGCTTCGGTCAGCATATCGGATGCACGGATGATCCCCTGTCCGCCGATGCCGACGAACAGGACGTTGGTAATGTCATGACTCATTTTTTCACCTCGGTGGAATTGGCCATTTTCGCCATCTTTTTCATTTGCATCAGGCACGGGCGGCGCACGATGATCACGGTGGCGTCGTTGGACGCCAGGCGTTCCTGCAGGAGCGCGCGGTAGCCGTCCTGGTCGCCGACCGGATCCACGATGTCGACATGGTCGACGCCGAGCGAACGGCAGACATCCTCAAGTTTGATCGGGACGGCCGGAGTCCGGTCCAGGTGATAGCCGGTGGCGGCGTGCTCCTGGAGGCCGGTCATGGCGGTCGTGCCGTTGTCGAGCAGCAGGACGACGTGCCCGGTCGCGGGTTTATTGTAGACCATGTCCACAATCCCGGTCAGGCCGCTGTGCAGGAACGTGCTGTCGCCGATGACGCTGACCACGCGGCGGGCTTCGGGCGAATCGCCGAGCGTGCGGCGGAGCCCCAGTCCCATGCCGATGCTCGCGCCCATGCACTCGGAGGCATCCATGGCGTTGAAGGGCGGCAGGACGCCGAGCGTGTAGCAGCCGATGTCGCCGAGCACGGTCAGTTTGAGCTCGCTGAGCAGCTCGAACGTCTTGCGGTGCGGGCAGCCGGGGCAGAGCGCGGGGGGACGGCCCGGTGCGCCCGCGGGCGGCGGCGTGTTGTCGTGCGCGAGAAGCTGTTTCACGCGGCCGACGGAGAGCTCGCCGCATTCGAAGACGTCTTCCTTGCCCTCGACCGCGATCCCGGCGGCGCGGAGGTTTTCCTCCAGGAAACGGCTGCCTTCCTCAACGACGGCGAACCGCTTCACGGAGCCCGCGAACTTGCGGATGGCGTCCAGCGGGAGCGGCCAGGTCATCTTCAGCTGGAGCACGGAGGCTTCAGGGGCGGCTTCCAGCACATGCTGGACGCTCACGCCGGAGCTCAGGATGCCGAGCTCGGAGGAACCGGCATTGAGAACGGCGTGCAGATCGGAGGATTCATTATATGCCGCGAGATCCTTCATCACCTGGATGAGGCGGACGTGGGCGCGGCGGGCGTAGGCCGGGATCATGACCTTGGTCGGGGCATCGGCGCGGTACGGAGCCGGACGGAACGCCTCGGGCTCCTTCCAGAGCTCGACCGGGCCCATGGAGTGGCAGACGCGCGTGGTCATGCGGAGAAGTACCGGCACCTTGAACTGCTCGGAGAGCTCGAACGCGCGGATGGTCAGGTCGTAGGCCTCCTGGCTGGAGGACGGCTCCAGCATCGGCATCTGCGCGAACTTCGCGTAATTGCGGTTGTCCTGTTCGTTCTGGCTGGAGACCATGCCCGGATCGTCGGCGGATACGATCACCAGTCCGCCGTTCACGCCCATGTAGGTCAGCGTGAACAGCGGGTCGGCCGCCACGTTCAGCCCGACGTGCTTCATGGTCACCAGCGCGCGGCCGTTGCCGAGCGAAACGCCCGTCGCGACTTCGAGCGCGACCTTTTCGTTGGGCGACCACTGGGCTGCGCCGCCGATGGAGGTGAGGGTTTCAAGTATTTCCGTGGACGGTGTGCCGGGATAACCGGCCCCAAGCGTCACGCCGCATGCCTTCGCGCCGTAGGCGATCGCGCCGTCGCCGCTCAAGATCATTTTTTTGTCAGCCATGGTACGCCCTGATGCTGCGCCGGATCACGGCACGGATTCCCGGATGGAATACGCCCTGCGCCCGGCGGTGTTGAATGGTGAATTCCCCTGGCGGGGTTTTATGGTTTGTGAAAAAGATTTTCTAAATATAATGCACAACCACGACTTTTTCAATAGCGGAACCGCAAAAAGAGCAGCGGAACTGCGGCAAAAAAGCAGTATCCGGCGATCAGGAGAGCTTCAGGAGGTATTCGACCGTCTCTTTCAGGCGTTCCACGGGAAGCCCGATGACGTTCGTGAGGGAACCGTCGATCTTCTCGATGATCTCGTCGCCGTGCTCCTGAATGGCATAGGCGCCGGCCTTGTCCAGCACGTTGACTTTCCCGATGTAGCCGTCGATGGCTTCGGGCGTGAGCGTGCGGAACGTCACGTGCGTGGCCTCCTCGAACCGCACCAGGATGTCGGCCTCGAGGCAGCGGACGCAGACCCCGGTCACCACGTCGTGCGTGCGCCCGGAGAGCTTCGCGAGGATGCGTTTCGCGTCTTCGAGGCAGGCGGGCTTCCCGATCGTCTCGTTCCCGAGGCGGATCACGGTGTCCGCACCGATGACGATCGCCTGCGGATCCATGCCGGCGCACGCCTCGGCCTTAAGCCGGGCGTTCTCCAGCGGATCGCTCCCCTCCTCCACATGCGGCGTCATGATCCGCATCGAAGCAAACGCCGGGCCGGCCTCCCGGAGCAGCGCGGACCGGCGGGGCGAGGCGGAGGCCAGGACAATCGGACGCCCCGGGGCGGGACGGGCTCCGGCCTGCGAATCAGGCATGGCGCGTCTCCGATTCGAACTTGAACGACGCGGCGATCTCCGCCGGATCGGTCGTGGCCGTCCCGGCCTTCCCGACGACGATGCCCGCCGCCTGGTTGGAGATCACGGCGGCCTCGCGGTCGGTCGCGCCCGCGGCATGGTACAGCGTGAACGCGGAAATGACGGTGTCCCCTGCGCCGGAGACGTCGAACACCTCGCGTGCGATGGTCGGGATCACGAACCCGCGCGGCTCCTTGTCGGAATACAGCGCCATGCCCTGATGCCCCAGCGTGACAAGCAGGATGTCGGGCGCCCATTCCTTGCGGATTTTCGCCGCGACCTCCTGCAGCGCGACGTCCTTCGCGGGATCGTCGGCGGGGTCGGCGTGGTACATCCCGGCGAGAGCGAATGCCTCGGCACGGTTCGGGGTCATAAGGGAGATCCCCCTCGCCCTGACAGGGTTGCCGGGGTGCGGATCGAGCGAGATGAAGATGCCCTCATGGTTCGCAGTCGAGACGACGGCGTCGAGCATCTCCTGCCCGATGAGCCCCTTGGCGTAATCCTCGATGACGATGGCATCGAGCTCATGCGTGCGGATCTTCGCGGTCAGGGTCTCGACAAGGCGGTCGCGGATCTCGTGGTCGACCGGGGCGGTCTCCTCGAAATCCATGCGGACGATCTGCTGGTTCCCGGCGATCACACGCTGTTTCTCAATTGTGACGCGGCCGGGAACGCCGACAATGCCGTTCGTATTGACACGTGCTCCGGCGAGCAGGGCGCGAAGCTTCTCGCCGGGCTCGTCCACGCCGACAATGCCGAATGCGAAGATCTTCGCTTCGGGCGAAAGCGCCTTCAGGTTGCGCATGACGTTCGCGGCGCCGCCGAGGCGGATGCTTTTCCCGCGGACGCGGAGCACGGGAACAGGCGCCTCCTGGGAAAGGCGCGACGCGCTGCCGGTGATATAGGTATCGAGCATGAGGTCGCCGAGGACGGCGATGCGAAGCTGTTTGGAAGCCTTGACAAGCGCGGAAAAGCGATCGGGGGAAATGGCGGGGGACATATATGACCTCAATTTGAATTCAAAATGCTGGTTTCGATCTTTTTGGCGGGATCCGTGACGTCGAGCGTGTCCTGGCGGACATGGAAATTGTCCGTCTTCTTCTCGCGCCAGGTCATCACGATCAGTTCGTAGCGGGACAGCACGTTCCGAAGTTCGCTCACCTGTTCCGGCGTCATCTCCTTGCCGTTCTCCCGAACGTGCAGTGCGAACTGGTCCAGGATGCCTCTCACCAGGGTGATTTCCCCGCGCTGTCCGGGATCCCTGCCTCCCGTGGAACGGACGAGTTTGCGGATCCGGTCGATCTGCTCGTACATCTCGTCTTTCTCCATCTCCGCGATCAGGAGCTGCTTGTGGCGGAGCTGGAAGGGGAAAATGATCGTGATATAAAGCTGGAAGACGATCAGTGCGCCGAAAAGGAAGATGGCGATGCCGGTCACGACGTCGCGCTTCCGCTTCGTAGAATAATACTCTTTGATCTTGACTTTGCTCATAGTTCAAATCCCGTGCAAGGGGAATGGCGGTTCATTTCGCGCTCCAGGGCAGATCCCATTCGCCGATCTCATGAAGGGCGTAGAGCGCCACGGCCGCGCCTGCATATTCGCCGAGCTTGGGCCCGAGTTTGCCGGTCACGATGGAGCACGCTTCGCGCGGCTGTTTCCAGCCGTACTTTTTGACGCGTTCGAGGAGGGGCTTCATGAAAAGGCCGCCGCATTGGATGGCGATGGTGCCGAGAGCGATGATCGAGGGATTGAAGATGTTGTGGAGCATGCCGATGGCCTGCGCATGGCGTTCCATCATCTCGTCCCAGATGGCGCACGCATAGGGGTCGTTGGCCTCGACCGCGTCGGACAGCGTCTTCATGTCGATGTCTTCGATGACGCCCCCTGCGAGCTTCACGATGGTGCTGTTCGGACTGTTCGCAAGTTCGCGCTGAATGCGCTGGGCAATGGCGCGTCCGCCGGAGTAGGCTTCCCAGCAGCCGCGCAGGCCGCAGTTGCAGAGCGGCCCGTTCACATCAAGGACCATATGCCCGACTTCACCGGCGTCGCAGGTGGCGCCGCGCACGAGGCGGCCGTTTGCGATGACGCCCGCTCCGATGCCCGTGCTGATGGAGATGTACAGCATGTTTTCCACTCCGACGCCGGACCCGAACAGCCATTCGGCAAGCCCGGACGCATTGGAGTCGTTGTCGAAGAAGGCGCGCACGCCGAACGCATCCGCCAGGTAGTCGCGGATGGGGACGTTTTTCCATTTCTTGAGGTTGGAGGGTGCCATCACGATCCCGTTCTTGAAGTCGAGCGGCGACGGCGTGCAAATGCCGACAGCCTTCAGGTCGTCCCGGGTCAGGCCGGCATCCGCGAGCAGAGACTTCCCGGCAGAGACCATTGCGGGCAGGACATCGTCCGGTTCACGCTCCTTGTTCGGGACACGGGCGGACGCGACGAGCGTGCCGTCGCTGAGGACGAGCGAGACGGCCACCTTCGTGCCGCCGACATCGAAACCGAGAATCGGGAATGGCTTTGCCATGTTTCGGGTCTCCTTCCGGAAAAAAAACAAAAAAAACAGAAAAAGCGATACAATATACATTGAAAAATCGGTCTTGGCAAAGTAATTTATAGCGTTTTTATGTTTTTTTTCAAAAAATGAGGATTCGCGATTATGATTTCAGGTGTTTTTTCGTCCATTTCCCCGATTCTCGCAAGCAGCGGTATCGTATATGCGTTCAAAGAAAGCGACGGCGTCGGCCAGGCCATTTGCGTCATCCTGTTTATCGCATCTGTCGTCGTCTGGTTCATCATGGGGGAGAAGGCCTGCTCCCTGAACAATGCCATGAAAAAGAGCAAGGCGTTTCTCCGCGCATTCCGCGAAAAACGCAATCCGCTCGGCATGAAGGAAAAAGCCGCGGAATCCAATTCCCCCGCGGCAGCCGTCTACCTGGCCGCATGCGAACGCATCGAATCGTTCCATCTCGAAATGGCAGGCGGGGGACGCCGCGCCATGAGCGACGATGAACTCGAGGTGATGCGTTCTGCCATGAACCAGGCCGTGGAAGACCAGCTCGTCATCCTTCAGCGCCGCACCATGATTCTGGCGACCGCCGTCAGCGGCAGTCCGTTCCTCGGGCTTTTCGGGACAGTCTGGGGCATCACGGTCGCATTCACCAAGCTCGCGCAGGCGGGCCGCGCCGATGTCCAGACGCTTGCGCCCGGCGTTTCCGGCGCGCTGCTCACCACGGTAATCGCGCTCCTCGTGGCGCTGCCCTCCATGATCGGGTCCAACTTCATCGCATCCATGATCAAGGATTTCACGGTGCATCTGGACAATTTCGTCGACGAAGTCTACGCCAAGTTCAAAATCGAACAGCTTGACTCCTATCGCGCATCCGCCGGAAACCAGGAATAACGGAGCAGCCTGCACATGCCGTCGAAACGCAGATCCCTTCAAGTTCCCGTATACGATCAGATCAACCTCACGAATCTGATCGACACACTGTTTTTCCTCCTGATCATCTTCATGATCACCGCCCCGCTTCTGGAGTATTCCGTCGACGTCACGCCGCCGGAGATGAACGCCGACCCCATCAAGCCGGACAACGACTCCAAAATCATCAATATCAAGGCGGACGGCTCCATCGTCTATGACAGCCGCACCGTCACCGAGGCGGAACTCCAGGTCATCATGTCCCGCATCGAACAGCAGAACGGACGCGACACCGCCATCTTCCTCCGGGGAGACAAGGACCTCCGATACGGGACCGTGATGAATGTCATGAAGCTCATCCGCGCGACAGGATTCCGCAACGTCAACCTCGTGATGCAGGAGGAGGCGAAATGACGAACACTCCGAAAGATCCCTATGCAAACCCGAAACGCGCGAAGGCGATCCTCCTCACTGTCCTCCTGATGCATGTCAGTGTCATCGCAGTGCCCATCATCTATGCTTCGCTCACGGAATATTTCGACCCGCCGGTCATCGTGATGAAAGTCGGACTTGCGGACCTTCCCCTCGGGGACTCCCCGGACGCAGGGCAGCCCGCCACCGTCGACACGCCCGCCACTGCGGAGCCGGACCCCGTTTCCGTGGATGACATCCCCGATCCGCAGCCGCTTGCCGATCTGCCGCCGGACCTGCCGCCTCCTCCGAAAGTCGAGCCGAAAAAGGATCCCCCGAAGACCGAGCCGAAAAAGGATCCCCCGAAGACCGAGCCGAAAAAGGATCCCCCGAAGACCGAGCCGAAAAAGGATCCCCCGAAGACCGAGCCGAAAAAGGATCCCCCGAAGTCGAATCTGCTGACGGCGGATCAGATCACCACCAAGCCGAAGAACACCAAGACGCAGGCGCAGCTTGACGCCGAACGCAAAGCGCGTGAAGCCGCCGAGGCCAGAGCGAAGGCCGACGCGAAGGCGCGCCAGGATCTCATCGCCGACATCCGCGCCGCCGCAGGCTCCAAGCCGGGCACGTACGGCACGACGACCCCTGGACGCGAGGGTATCCTGGCGACGAAGGAAATGCGCGAATACTACGAGCAGCTGAACGCCTTCATCCGCCCGAAATGGAATGCCGTCTCCCCGTCCAGCGTCGAGCTCAGCGGCAAGATCTCCAACTGGCCGTCCGTCGACCTCACCATCGCAAAAGACGGACGCGTGACCTCCGCCGTCATCGTCAGCCCGTCCGGCAACAAGGCGATCGACGCCGCGGTCAAGACCCTGCTGGCGGATTTGAAGGTGGTGCCCGCCCCGCCACAGGCCGGGGTCATCCGCGTTACGCTCGATATCCGCTGATCCCATCCTCGTTTCCAAGTTCACGAAAAAACTCCGCATGGCAGTGAACCGTGCGGAGTTTTATGTCTTCAGGCAATGAAACGTCAGGATCGGCCGAGCGTGATCTCCAGGGCAACGGATCCCGATTCCACGGGTGCGTCCGGCTTGCGGACCACGAGCGTGACGCGCGACAGAAGAGGAAACTGCTCCAGGAGTTTGCCGGCGCAGGCGTATGCGAGGCGTTCGAGCAAATGGAACGACGTTCCCGCGGCATACTCCCTCACGCAGCGTTCGGCCGCGGTATAATCCACGGCATCGTTGAGGTCGTCGGTGGCGCCCGCACGGGAGAAATCCCCGTACAGTTCGAGGTCGAAGAAAAGAGGCTGCGGAGCCGTACGTTCGGCGGGAAACGTCCCGATCACGCAGTTTACGGGCAGTCCGCGGAGAATGATCTTGTCCATGCAGGAACGGAGAGCGGAGAGATTATTTCGCCCCGTCCGCACTCGCCTTCGTCATTTCTTCGTAGGCTTTCTTTGCGGCTTCCTCGCGGAGCTGGATCTCGCGGGCGCGCGCCTCGGCCTTCTCCTTATTCTCGGCGGCTTCGCGTGCACGGTCCTCGGCGCTCTCGTCCATGAGCTGTTTCTCACGTTCGAGGGAGAGACGGTCCACTGGGCTTTCGCCGCGGATGAGGCGCGCCACGCCGATGGCAAGGACGACCGCGGGCAAATCGCTTTCACGAATGGAGGAGATCGGCACGGACAGCGGATCGTATTTCTTGCCTTCCTTGTCGTACACGGTCACGCGAACGTTCTTCTTGTCGCCTTCCGGGATGATGGTGAGCAGCGCCATGTAATCGCCTTTCACTTGGGCAAGCACTTCCTTGACCTCGTTTTCCGTGAAGGCAACACCCTGTTTGTGCTTGATGCGGAATTCCTTCATGGCCTTTTCGACGGCCTCGGCGTCGCAGAGCGCAAGCTGCGAATGCGTCGCCAGCTCGGACTTCAGGTACTCGATCAGGAGCGAAGCGGTACGGTTGTCCTGCTGGTCGGAGGAAACCGGGCGGGAAAGATCGTCGAACACGAAAACGGAATAGGGCTTGCCGGCGAAAGCAGTAAGGGAAACGAACATGGCGACGGCAAAGATGGCAATATGTTTGAACATGGCAGGATTCCTTTCAATCCGGACGGTTTTGTATCATGCGGAAACGAATAATATGGCTACCGTAATTATAATAATCTATCACGCGAAACGCAACTTTCAAGCGGCTCCACGTATTTTTACGCCGTTTTTTTGCCCTTTCGCGCGTTTTTTTCCGTTTTCCGTTTGGAATCGCCGGATTTCCGTGCTATAGTTTTACGTCCATTCCAAACAGAGCAACCTCTTCAACATCCAAGGATCCCGCCATGTTCAAACCGCATGTCGCTTTCACTTCCGAAGTACGCACCGCCATGCGCGGCGGCGACGGCTCCGTCTCCATCGAACACATCTGGAAGCCGGGCGTCGAAATGGGTTCCCCCGCCCGCATGTTCTCCCGCCTGATCCTCCAGCCCGGATGCTCCATCGGCTGGCACGTCCATGAAAACGAAGAAGAGATCTTCTATATCCTCGCGGGACAGGCCCGGATCGACGACAACGGCACCGAGGTCATCGCGTCCGCCGGGGATTCCGTCATCACCCGCTCCGGCGAGGGGCATTCCGTGGCATGCGAAGGCACCGACACGCTTGAAATCCTGGCCTGCATCATCCGCTATGGCAACGAGTGACCGTTCCGGCGTGACGAACGTCGCAATCATCGGATTCGGGCTCCTCGGAGCCTCCTTCGGACTCGCTCTCGACGGCGTGCCCGGCATTCGCCGTCTCTGCTGCACGCGCAACCCCGCCGCCCGCGAATGGGCGCTCTCCGAACATGCGGCGGATTCCGTCTCTGCCGACCCTGCCGAGATCATCCCCCGGGCCGACGTCACGTTTCTGGCGCTGCCGCTCCCCGTCATCGTCCGGTATCTCACGGATTACGCGCACCTCTGGCGGCCCGGCTCCATCGTGACGGACATGGGCAGCGTGAAAGGCGCGATCCTCCAGGCCGCCGAACGCACCGTCGTGCCGCGCGGCGTCGTGTTCGTCGGCGGACATCCGATGGCCGGCACCGAGTATTCCGGGCACGTCCACGCGTTCCCCACGATGTTCCGCGGCGCCGACGTCTTCCTGTGCCCGGCCTCGAACGCCTCGGAGGAACACGTCGAGACCGTCGCCGGGTTCTGGCGCGCGGTGAAGACGAACGTGATCCGCATCGACCCGAGCGAACACGACGACCTGGTCGCGCACACCAGCCATGTGCAGCATATCGTGGCATCCGCGCTCGCGCTTACCATCCTCGGCAGCGAGGACCCGCGCGAGAAAATGCTCCGCGACGCCGGATGCGCGGGCGGATTCCGCGACACCAGCCGCATCGCCTCCAGCAACCCGGTCATGTGGCGCGAAATCATCGAGTTCAACACGCCCGCGATCCTGAATGCGCTGGACAACTTCCAGAAGAAGCTCGACGTCCTGCGAGCCGAGATCGCGTCCGGCGACTACGATGCGTTCCAGCGGGAATTCGCCCGCGGGAAGGAACTCCGCGACGCCTGGCTGGAAAAGCACATGCGGAACAAATGACGGTCCGTCCGGCTCCGGCGGAGAATTCCCCGTCCGGATCAGAAAGACGAAACCGCCTCCGGCGCAGATGATGCGGACGGAGGCGGCAGTGTTTCCGGATGACAGTCTTTTCAAGCAGGCGTCATGCCAGCAGTCCGGCGGCCTGCCGGAGCAGCATATCGTCCTGCTGCCCCCCCGCGGAAACCAGCGCGCCGGATAACACATCGGGGGCAGGATCGGAGAATTCCGGCATGGCAAGTTCGGTTTGCGCGGATTCGAACACGCCCGGTTCGTCCGGGATGTCCAGGGCGCAGGCATCCTTCGCCTCGGCGGGCGCGATCTCCAGATAGCTGCTGACCGACACGTTGTAATAGGCGCTGCCGCCCTTCGCCGCGGTCGTGGACTGCATGGCGACATAGTAGTTTCCGCCTTCTTCGAGCAGGAGCGCCTTCGTGTCCGCGGTATAATTCGTCGCGCCTTTTGCTTTTTTGAGCGTTTTGGTGTTCAGCGTCTTCAGGGTGTATGTGGTCTTGTCACCCACGGCTTTGGAATCGACCCTGTAGACCGTGAACTTCGACGCGCCCGAAGCCTCGACATGGAAGACCAGCTCGGCCGTTGCGCTTAACTCGAGCTTCACGTAGTCGACGGCATCGCCGAACCCGACGAAATTGCTCCAGCCGCCGGCCTGCGCATCTTCGCCGACTGGAACCGTATCGACCAATATCTCTCCGGTGGATGCGATGGGCGTCATCGGATGCTCCGGGTTCGTCACCTTTTCGTTCAATGCCTTCTCCCCCTGGCTCTTGAGCTTTTTGTTGTACAGCCAATCGTTGTCGCCGTCATCGGCGTCGGCAAAGAACTTCGTGTATTTCTCGTCCTCCTTGAGCGCCACATTGTAAAGCGCATAGCCGTCCTTTTTCGCGGTCGTGGACTGCACGGAGATGTAATACGAGGTGTTCGCGCCGGGCGTATCGAGCAGGATCGACCGGGTCGTCGCGACATACTCTCCGGTCTTCTTCTTCGCGAGCGTGACGGACCGGAGCGCGGTCAGCTTGTACACGGTCTTGCCCTTCACCTCGGTCTCGACCAGCTTGTACAGCACGAGCTTCGCTTTGTCGGAGGCGGTGACCGTAAAGCTCAGCCTCGAGGGGCAGAGCAGATCGAGCTTCGCATAATCGGCGGGATCGCCGTACCCGACGAAATTGCTCCAGCCCTCGTTTTTGACAACCCCTGCCGGATCCAGCCGGATTTCCGGGTCGCAGCCTTTCTGCAGGGTGGCCGTTTCGAGGTTGTCGTCGGAGTTCGGTACCGGATGCGTCTTTTTGTTGTACAGCCAGTCGTTGTCGCCGTTGTCGAGCACGGACTTGTCGATGTTCTTCACCTCGCAGACGCCGATCTCGGATTCGTTGCCGCCGACATCGACGGCCTTGAAGTAGACGGTGGCGTTCTCCGCGACAGTCACGCCTTTCTTTTCGTAGGGAGTCCATTCGCCGTCCTCGCCGATCCGGTACAGGGATTGCGCCAGCCCGACATCGTCGGCAAACACGGCCGTGACTACGACGTCCCGGCTGGTCGTCTTCGTGACGTCCTGCCTGATCTTCGTGACCGTCGGCGCCATGTTCGCGACGACGACAAGCGTCAGAACGTCGTTGACCACCTTCAGCTTGTAGGCGGCATGGCTGAGGGCAAGCAGGCCTTTCGCCGCAACTTCGCCGAGCGTGGCTCCGTCCGTATCCTTCACGGTGACGGTCTGATTGAATTTGGCGGCCCCGCCCGCGAGCTTATAGGACCCGTATGTCTGCGATCCGGAAACCGTGAGCGTGTAGACCGGCGTCCCGGTGATCCGGGAAAGCACGTTCACACGCGCCGCGGCGCCGGGCGAAACGGAGGACAGGTCGAAATTCAGCACCGCACCGGGTCCGGCAGAGGCAACCGCCCCGCTCCCCAGCGTCAGTTTCCCGGTGAGAATCCCGCCGTTTTCGACCGTGACGCTGCCGCCGGATTCGACGGCCGTGTCCGAGGCCGTCCCTCCGTCGCGGACCGTCATCCTGCCCGAGGAGGAAATGCGGGTGTTCACGGCGATGCCGCCGCTTGAGACATTGACCTCGCCATAATCATAGACGACCGTGCCGGACAGCAGTCCCCCCTGCGACACGTTCGCCCGCCCACGCTGATACCGGCCGCCGCCCCCCCAGTAAGTGTTCCCGTTCGGCTTGCCGCGCAGGACGGCGCCGGACGCCTCGCCGCCGTTCAGGTTCAGGGTCCCGCCGTGGACATAGACGTCGACGGCGGATTCCCCCACATGAACTTGCCGGGTTCCGGTTTCGACGGTCGTGCCGGATTTGAGGACCAGAAAACTCCGTTCCGTCTCGTTGTTTGCGCCGTTCACCTCCTGAATGACGTTGGATTCGTCGAGAACGACGCGAACGTTGTGCATGCCGACGGAGATTTTTCCGAGGGAGAGCGCGATGGAGCGCGTCTTTTTCGCGTTGAGAGCATCGAGCGAGCTTGTTTTGAAAAGTTTGCCGTCTACGTAGATGGACGCCTGAAAAGAGGGGCTCCGCTTCGTCCCCAGGTTGGAGACGGTATAGGTCAGGTACACGGTGTTTCCCGTTCCGGCCACACAGTAGTTCTCCGACCCGGTCCCGCCGGATGTCCCGTTCAGGAGCAGTTTCTCCGAACTATCGCCGGAGTTCACGACGGCGAGGTCCACGTCCCCGTTCATGTTGAACCCGATGACGGTGATGGATTGCAGCTTGCGGTCGGCGTCGGCATAACGGTACGTGCCGTCCCATGCCATGCGCTGGTCGACCTTGTAGCAGTCGTCGAAGATGATCTCCTTCGTCTTCTTGTTGTACCCGTATCCGATCATGACATGGTCTTCGATGGAGATCAGGACCGGCCGTCCCGAATCGATCTCGTTCACATAGTCATCGAACGTGAACGAGCCTCCCGCGACGTCGACCTCGTACGTCCCGGTGGTCTCATAGTCCAGCAGGTACCCGCGGGACTGCACGTACAGGTCCAGCCCGGGGAGCATGGTGGTGTCGTTGTAGCGGACCATGCGCGTGGTGGTGCCGTCCGTGATCTTGACGTCCGAATAGTTGTTGCTGTAAAGGTCCGCCAGGGAACAGAACGAAACGACCGTAACGAGGTTGTCCGCTCCGCGCCAGTATTGCCCGGTCCCGAGGTAATCGGCCAGGCAGTTCCATTCGTCCGTTTTCAGGGTCTTGTTGTCGGCCTGGAACGTGTATTCCAGCTCCTGCTGCGGCGTCGTTTCCACGCCGTCGCGGGAATAGAACCTGTACACGTATTCCTTCGACGCGGTCAGACTGCCCAGCACGGTGTCGAAGGCATCCATGTCGTAGGAATTTCCGTCCGTCCCGCGCGATTTCAGCGCCACGTCCCCCTCGACGATGTTGGAAAGGTCGTTTCCCCGGTATCCGTAAAGATCGTAATACCCCAGCAGCATGGCCACGGCAGTCGGAACGCAGCCGTACATATATTCGGCTTCCGGCATTTTTTTTGCGAGGAGGACGTCTCCCCCCGTTCCGCTGCTTGTGTAGGTCGGCATGGTTTCTCCTGTCGCACTCTTTCCGGGCGCATCCGCCGCGCATCCTCAAAACATCTCTACACGGCGGTTTTCAATTCCTCACTTCGAACTCCTTAATATAGCAGGGATTAACGGAATGTCAAACAGGAAACCGGAGTCCGCGAAAAAGTTTATTTAACGTTAAAGAACGTGACGCGGCGGTTTCGCATGCGGCGGCTCCACCAGATGCAACGGTTTGTTCCTGAGGTGGTTACAGTAAAAAACATTTTAACTTCTTTCCGGGAAAAAAGCGAAAAAAAGAGCGATCCCGCCTTGATTTCTCTTTTCCCGCATGATATATTAGCGCAGAATTCAAACCCTTAACTTAAAGTAGAAAGAACAAACTCGGAGCAAAAAATGACGGTAATTATCTCGTTCATCCTGTTCCTCGGCTTCGCCGGTGCCCTCACCTGGTTCATCGTGCGAAAACAAGACGTTGGCTCGAACACCGGCTTCTTCCTCGCCGGACGCAGCCTCACGTACCCCCTGATCGCGGCATCCCTGCTGCTCACCAACCTCTCCACCGAACAGATGGTCGGCCTGAACGGTTCCGCGTTCCGCCAGGGCCTCTGCGTGATGGCGTGGGAAGTGGTCGCCGTGGTGTCCCTCGTCGCCATGGCATGGTTCTTCCTGCCGAAGTTCCTGAAGAGCGGCGTCACCACCGTGCCGGAATACCTGGAACTGCGCTACGGCAAGTCCACGGGCACGATCGCGAACGCGATCTTCCTTTTCTTCTACGTCTTCCTGCTCCTCCCGCTGATCCTGTACACGGGCGCTGTCGCGCTCCGTCAGATCCTCGACTTCCACAGCCTCTTCCCCGGACTCAGCGACACGGCGGTCCTCTGGATCGCGATCTGGCTGATCGGCCTCATGGGCTGCGCGTACTCGCTGTTCGGCGGCCTCCGCACCTGCGCCGTGCTTGACACGATCAACGGCATCGGCCTGCTCGTCGGCGGCTTCATGATCGTGTTCTTCGCCCTGAACAAGGTCTCCGCGGTCAGCGGCGTCTCCTTCATGCAGTCCTTCTCCGAAGTCAAGAACGCCCACGCCGACATGTTCAACACCTTCGGCCGTCCGAAATCCGAAGTCCCGTTCGGCACCCTCTTTACCGGCGTCCTCATCATCAACATGTTCTACTGGTGCACCAACCAGCAGATCATTCAGCGCACGTTCGGCGCGAAGGGCCTCGCCGAAGGCCAGAAGGGCGTCCTGCTCTGCGGCCTCCTGAAGCTCCTCGGCCCGCTGTACCTCGTGTTCCCCGGCATGATCGCGTTCTACTTCGCCTGCAAGGGCCTGCTGAACCTCGACATGAACTCCTCTGCGCTCGCCTACGGGCAGCTCGTCACGTTCGTCCTGCCGAACTGGCTCGCCGGCTTCTTCGGCGCGGTCCTCATCGGCGCGGTCCTCTCCAGCTTCAACGGCGCGCTGAACTCCTCCTGCACGCTGTTCAGCATCGGCTTCTACAAGGGCCTCATCAATCCGCAGGCGGAAGACAAGAAGGTCGTCCGCTCCGGCCGCGTGTTCGGCTTCATCATCGCCATCCTCTGCATGTGCGGCGCTCCGCTTCTCGCGAACACCTCCAGCATCTTCGACTATCTCCAGAAGACCAACGGCATCTACAACATCCCGCTGTTCGCCATCATCGTGGTCGGCATGCTCACCAGGTTCGTGCCGAAGATGGCCGCCAACGTCGCCCTCTTCGTCGGCGTCGTCCTGATCGCCTTCCTCACGTTCGGCGATCCCAAACTCGTGCAGAAGGTCACCGGCGGCATGAACATCTACCACGTCGACACCATCGTCTTCCTGATCCTCGTCGCCATCATGGGCATCTGGTCGCTCGTCGCTCCGCGCAAGGAGGCGTTCGTCCAGGAGGATGTGAAGGCCGTCGACATGACCCCGTGGAAGTTCTCCTGGGTCGCAGGCGGACTCCTCCTCGTCCTCGTCGCCCTCATCTACGCCAGCTTCGCCGATTTCAGCGCGCTGAAGGATAAAGACACCGAGCCGGTGCCCTATCACTGGAACATCATCGCCACCGAGGTCGCCCAGAAGGAAATGAACGCCCTCGCGATCTCCGAGGATGAACAGGGCGTCATCATCACCGAGATCACCGCGTCCATCGACGAGTTCGACAAGAGCGACAAGAAGCCCGCCGACACCGCCGTCACGCGCAAGATCGTCTACCAGACCATCGGCAGGCACTACGCCAAGGCGAAAGGCTTCTCCGAGGCTCAGATCGCGGCCTTCAACGAGCTCATCGAAAAGAGAGTCTCGACCAGCCTGAAGGAAGCCGAGGACCTCGTCGAAGCCCAGAAGCCGGTCGTCGAGAGAACCTTCAATGACGCGATCGAAGGCCTCAAGAAGGCCGCCGAAACCGCCAGGAAGGATGCCGAGGACGCCGCAGACGCCGCCGGGAAGGAAGGCGAAAGCGCCGCCGACTCCGTCAACAAGGGCGTCGAAGGCGTCGCCACCGGCGTCGGCGAGGCCGTTCAGGGCGCTGTCGATGCCGTCAACAGGGGCGTCAGCGGAGTCGCCTCCGGCATCTCCGATTCGCTCAACAACCGCTGATCCCGTTATCAACTCCTCCCTTCCCGGGGGGGATTTCGCGGGCGCTCGAAGCGCTTCGGGCGCCCGCTCATTTTGACTTTGTTATTTCAAACGACTGATTCAGTCCAGCCAGCAAGAAAGGAGCGATGAATCATGTTCTCCCTCAAACGTTCCCTCCTCATCCTGTCCATAGCCATGCTCTCTGCAGCGACAGTCAAGCTCGCGGCCCAGGACGCCGCACCGTCCGATGCGCAATCCGCGTCCGGCGCGCAGGACGCAAGGGAAGAATCCGGAAATCTGATCCGGCAGGGCGTCGCATCGCTCAAAAAAGGCGCGGCTGACATCAAGGCCGGCACCAGCGGACTCGTCAAGGCAGGTCTGGACGAGGCTAAGGACAAAGCCGGGAACCTCGCCGACAAGGGCGCCGATGCGTACCGGAAGGGCGCGGAAGAGCTCAAAAAAGGTGCGGAAGAGATTCGGAAAGGCGCGGAAGGGCTTACCGGGAAAGCCGTCGAGGAATACCGGAAGGACGTCGAAGAGATCAAAGTCGCCGCGGACGAACTGAAGGCCGCCGCGGAAGAGATCATCAGAAAGGACATCGACGAGCTCGATGCCGGATCACGGGATCTTGCCCGCAAGGGCGCCGATGCGTACCGGAAGGGCGCGGAAGAGATCAAGGCCGCGGCCGAAGCCCTCAAGACCGCGGCGGATGAGATCATCATCCAGTCTTACCGTGGAACCAGGGAACATGCCCGGAAAGCCTCGGAGAGGGTCCAAAAAGGCATCGAAGGACTCAAGAAAAGCGCCGACAACCTCAAGAAAGGCGCGGAAGAACTTGCCGGGAAAGGCGCCGATACGATCAAGGATTATTCCGGCTACGCCGCCGCCGAAGAATACCGGAAAGCTGCCGAAGAGTACCGGAAAGCCGCCGAAGACTACCGGGAATCCGCCGCAGTCTTATTGGAGACCATCCAACTTTTGAAAACCCAGATATCTGATTCAGTCCAACAGTAAGAAAGGAGCGATGAATCATGTTCTCCCTTAAACACACCCTCCTCGTCCTCTCCGCGCTCGCGCTGTCCGCAACGGCGGTCGAACTCGCGGCCCAGGACCAGCAGCAACAGGGCCCGCCCCGTCAGCAGCGCCAGGAACAGCGGCGGCAACGCCGTCAGGAGGCCCCGGCTGTCCGTCAGGAGATCGTTCAGGGGCTCGAAACTCCCCGCCGGGAACGCCCGCAGCAGCGCGAGGACGGCCGTCGGGAACGGCGCGGCAACCGTCAGGCGGCGGCCGCCGGAGCCCAACCCGCCGCCGCACAGTCCGGCGACGTGAAGCCCACCGGCGAGTACAAGCCGGTCGACAACCCCGTCTTCAAGCACAAATACACCGCCGACCCAGCGCCCGTCGTGATCGGCGACACGCTCTGGCTCATCACCAGCCACGACCACACCGCCGAAAACGGCCGTCCGAACCCGAACTACACCATGAAGGACTGGTGCCTCTTCTCCACGAAGGACATGAAGACCTGGACGGAATGGCCCGCCCCGATCCCCGTTTCCGATTTCACCTGGGACACCACCCACACCGCCTACGCCGCGCAGATGATCGCCCGCAACGGCAAATACTACCTCTACACCAGCACCAACGGCGCGGGCATCGGCGTCGCGGTCGCCGACAAGCCGGAAGGCCCCTACAAGGACGCCATCGGCAAGCAGCTCGTGAAGCCGGAAGACTGCTTCGCCACCAGCCACTCCTGGGCATGCATCGACCCGACTGTCCTGATCGACGACGACGGCCAGGCGTACCTCATCTGGGGCAACGGCCATTGCTACTATGCCAAGCTCAAGGAAAACATGATCGAACTTGACGGCCCCGTGAAGAGCCTCGACGTCGACTGGAAGCAGTACCGCTTTACGGAAGGCCCCTGGATCCACAAGTACAACGGGAAATATTATCTCACCTACGCATCCGGCTTCATGCCCGAGCGCATCGCCTACGCCATGGCCGACAGCATCGACGGCCACTTCGAGGCGAAGGGCATCCTCTGCGACGGCAACAAAAACACCAGCACGAACCACCCCGGCATCGCACAATTCAACGGCCAGTGGTATTTCTTCTACCATGACGGTACCCTCCCCGGCGGCGGCAGCTACAACCGCTCCGTCTGCATCGACAAGCTCGAATACAATCCCGACGGCACCATGAAGCAAATCGTCATGACCAAGGAGGGCATCTTCGGCGGCGCCGCGGCTGCCGACACGAAGACCGCCGCCCCGGCCGAACCGGTCGAGGTCAAGACCACCGGCAACCCACTCTTCAAGGACGTCTGGACCGCCGACCCCGCCGCGCTCGTCGTCGGCGACACACTCTACCTCTACGCCGGTCACGACGACGCCCACGGCCGCGAGATGTTCACCATCAAGGCATGGCGCTGCTACTCCACGAAGGATCTCGTGAACTGGAAATCCTATGGCGACGTCCTCACCTCCACCGACTTCCCGTACGGCCAGAAGAACACCTGCTGGGCCGCGCAGGTCGTGAAGAAGGGCGACACCTACTACTGGTACGTCACCATCCGCAACGACAAGTACGGCGGACAGTCCATCAACGTCGCGACCTCCGACAACCCCGTCGGCCCGTGGAAGACCTATGAGAAACCCGTGGTCGTCGACAACCTGACCAGCGGCTTCATGGGCTGGAACGACATCGACCCGACTTGCCTCATCGACGACGACGGCACCGCCTGGCTCTGCTGGGGCAACGGCAACTGCTACCTCGCCAAGCTCAAAGACAACATGCTCGAGCTCGACGGCGAGATCACCGACCTGAAAATGCAGAGCTACGAGGAAGGCCCCTGGCTCTACAAGCGCAACGGCCTCTACTACTGCATCTACGCCTCCCGCACCTACGGCGACGAGGCGAACCACAAGAATCCGCAGGGCAACGAGGTCATCGCCTACGCCACCGCCGAAAAGATCACCGGCCCGTGGACCTACCGCGGACAGGTCACCGGCTCCGCGCGGAACAGCTTCACCATCCACCCCGCCGTGGTCGATTTCAAGGGACGCACGTTCCTCTTCTACCACAACGCCGCGCTCAGCATCAACGGCGAGGGCGGCGCGCTCGGACGCCGCGCCGTCTGCGTGGACGAGATGTTCTTCAACGAGGACGGCACCATCAAGCCCGTCCGCCAGACGAACGAAGGCATTCAGGAGCCGGTCAAGTAATCATCGCTCCCGATTTCAGCACAAATCCGTGCAACGCACAGCCGCTCGCCCCCAACTCGGGGCGGGCGGCTTTTTTCGGCCATCTATCGTACCGTTCACACCGCCCGCCGCGCCGGATGACGATTTTTACAAGTTTTTATCAATCCACTCCGGTTTGATTGCTCGGGCAATTGAAGCTTTTAAACAATGTTTTGTATTTTTTGCAAAAAACTGCTTGAAAGTTGTTGCATCGCGGTATATAGTGATTGGAAAGATTCCATTCTGTCCGGACACGATATCTGCGACACAGCCCGAAAGCCCGTGTTCGGAACACTCACGCAAAGCTTTTCCAAGGGGGTTTTATATGATCATCACCGAATCCATCCGGAATGCCATTGGGGCCGCGATCAAACGAAGTGGAAGCGTGCTCAGCTTCGCTCGCACTGTCGGGGTTTCGCACACGACGGTCAAATACTGGCTCAACGGGCGCACCGGCAAGATCAACGGGACCGTATGGCAGAACGTGCTGCCGCTGATCGGCGAATACATGGACCCGAGCGAGACCATGTCCTATCCGTATGGTCCCGTCGCGGCGGCCGGAACGAACTGCGTCCTGCGGGAACAGACCGCGTGGTACGGTGCAGGCGCGACGCAGAAAACGTCCGTTCCGCTGCTTCGTCTGACGGATCTCGCCGATTTCGACCCGCAAATCGACCCCATCGAGGGCATTATCCGGGAAAAGTCCAAATCCACCGCCTCGTTCACGTCGGCAGTCATGCCGGGGCATTTCGCGGTCGAGGTCGAAAACGACAAGAACGGCTTCTTCCCCGCGGGAACGCGGCTTCTGCTCCTCTGGCCGGATGCACCCGGCGACGGCGACACCGTGCTCGTGAAACTCCGGGACAAAAAGGAATTCCTTTTCGCGGTTTATACCCGCAAAGCCAATGAGATCGTGTTGACGCCCCTGCGGAAAAGCTGCGGGAAACGCACCATCCCGAAGGAAAAATTCCACAATGTCTGCTGCTGGATGGTCTCAATCCGCGAGGCTGTCCTGCTGTTCTGATCCTCACGCAGGATACCATGTGCCGCAGAGGCGAAAAAATGCAGTAAAAAGCGTTTTTTTCCGAAAAACCGCTTGATTTTTTTCGAAACCGGAGTATAGTATTATCACGCGATTTGTTTTGCGTCTCAATTATGCTCCCGTAGCTCAACTGGATAGAGCGTCTGACTACGGATCAGAAGGTTGGGGGTTCAAATCCCTCCGGGTGCACCATTTTGAATTCGGATTCACCATTTTTCACACATCGTGAAAGATGGTGTTTTTTTTATTTTCGTGACAAGGATCGAAAAAAGCGAAATAACGGAACCGGAACCGGATCACGATCGACATGGACAACTATGAATATGTGACGCTGCGGGATCGGCATGAACTGAAGCCGGCGGCCGCGGCATGGTTTCACCTCAAATGGGGAGTCCCGGAAGAAGCCTATCTAAAGTGCATGGAGGCTTATTTGGCCCGGGACATCGAATACGGCTGGTATCTGTGTCTGGATGGCGGCCGGATCGTCGGCGGCCTCGGCGTGATCGAAAACGATTTCCACAGCAGAAAGGACCTGTCGCCGAACGTCTGCGCCGTCTATACCGAGGAGGAATACCGCGGACGCGGGATCGCCGGACGGCTTCTGAACATGGCCGCGGACGATTTGCGGTCAAAGGGGATCACGCCGATCTATCTCGTGACGGACCACACGGGCTTCTACGAACGTTACGGCTGGGAGTTTCTGTGCATGGTCCGGAGCGAAGACAAACCGGAAATGACGCGGATGTACATCCGCCGCTGAACCGGCGGCGATCCGGGGCATTTTGGGCTCACTCAGAACAGCGTGGGCTGTTCGGGCTCGTCGTCCTCGTCCGGCATAGTGGTTTTGCGCGTCTTTTTCGCGTGGAACTTGGCGTGGCGTTCGCGGAGGATGGGGCGCGTGTAGGAGGGCACGCCGGCGTCGGCGATGGCGTTTTCCTCGAGGTTTTCGAGGATTTCCCGGGCGCGGACGATCACGTCGTTCGGGAGTCCGGCGAGCTTTGCGACGTGGATGCCGTAGCTCTTGTCTGCGGCGCCGGGGACGATCTGGCGCAGGAAGATGATCTGGTCGCCGTACTCGCGCACCGCGACGTTGTAGTTCTTCACGCCCTTGCGCGTGAGGGCGAGCTCGGTCATCTCGTGGTAATGGGTGGCAAACTGCGTCCGGGCGCGCGCGGCGGGGTGGTCGAGGAGGTATTCGGCGACGGCGAGCGCGATGGAGAGGCCGTCGAACGTGCTGGTGCCGCGTCCGATCTCGTCGAGGATCACGAGGCTCCTGCTCGTGGCGTGGTTCAGGATGTTCGCGGTCTCGATCATTTCGACCATGAACGTGCTCTGGCCGCGCGAGAGGTCGTCCATGGCGCCGACGCGGGTGAAGACGCGGTCGACCAGGCCGACGTGCGCCTCGTCCGCGGGGATGAAGGAGCCCATCTGCGCCATGATGACGAGCAGCGCGGTCTGGCGGATGTAGGTCGATTTCCCGGCCATGTTCGGACCGGTGATGATCATCATGCGGTTCTCCGCGCCGTCCAGCAGCGTGTCGTTCGGCACGAAACGTTCGCTCTCCATCTTCGCGTCGAGCACCGGGTGGCGTCCTGCCACGATATGGAGCACGTCGTCGTCCGCGACGTGGGGGCGGCAGTAACGGTATTTCGAGGCGCATTCGCCGAGGGCGGCCAGGACGTCGAGCCGGGCGACGGAGAAGGCGGCCTTCTGGATTTCGCCGGTGAAGGTGCGGGCGTAGGTGCGGAGCTCCTCGAAGAGCTGTTTTTCGAGGGAGACGGCCTTGTCGGAGGCGCCGAGGATCTTGCTTTCCATCTCCTTGAGCTCGGGCGTGATGAAGCGTTCGGCGTTGACGAGCGTCTGTTTGCGGACGTAGTCGTCGGGGACGCGCGCGAGGTTGCTCTTGGAGATTTCGATGTAGTAGCCGAAGACGCCGTTGAAATGCACTTTCAGGCTCTTGATGCCGGTGCGTTCCTGTTCCTTCGCCTGGAGCGCGGCGATCCAGGACTTGCCGTCGGTGATGGCCGAACGGAAGACGTCGAGGTTATGGTTGAAGCCCTCGCGGATGAACCCGCCCTCGGCCATGTCAGCCGGGGGATCGTCGGCGATGGCGGCGAAAATGCGTGAAGTGAGCTCGGGGAAGTCGCCGAGACCGTCGCGGATGCGTTCCACGAGCGGCAGGTCGTAGGCGTTGAGGATCATGCGGAGGCCGGGCAGGACGGAAAGGCTGTGCGCGAGCGCGAGGAGGTCGCGCGGGTTGACCGCGCCCGCGTTGAGCTTGGCAGTGAGGCGTTCCATGTCGCGGATGGAAAGGAGCGTCTCACGGATCTCCTGCCGGGTCAGGACCTCGTCCTTCATGAGCCCGACGACGTCCTGGCGTTCCACGATCGCGTCGACGTCGCGGAGCGGCTTCAGGAGCCAGTTGCGCATGAGGCGGGAGCCCATGGCGGTGGAGGTGCGGTCGAGGATTTGCAGGAGGGTGCCATCGCGGCCGCCGCCGTGGAGGGCGTCGACGAGCTCCAGGTTGCGCTGGCAGACCGGGTCGAGCCCGAGATATTTCTCGCTGTAGTTCCGGCGGATGGAGACGATGTGCCCGGTGTTGCGGCGCAGGTTCTCGCCGGCGTAATGCAGCACGGCCCCGGCGGCGCGGACGCCGCATGCGCAATCCTTCAGCCCGAAGCCGTCGAGCACGGCCACGGAGAACTGGCGTTTCAGGAGCTCGGACGTGTGCTCGTAAGAGAAGATCCAGTCGTCGAGCGGGGTCCAGAGGACGGGGCGGATCAGCACGGGGCGTCCGCCGGTCTGCCCCCATTGTTCATACAGGGAACGCGGCAGGAGGCATTCGCGCGGCTGGAGGCGCTGGAGTTCGCTCTCGAACGCTTCTCGCGAATCAAGGCGTTCGGTCTGGAATTCGGCGGTGCTGATGTCGAGCCAGGCGAGCCCGTAGACGTCCCTGTCCTCGGCCACGACCGCGCAGAGGAAATTGTTGTCGCCGGGCTTCAGGAACGACGCGTCGAGGATGGTGCCCGGGGTGATGACGCGGGTGATGGCGCGCTGGACCAGGCCCTTCGCGAGCGCGGGGTCCTCCATCTGCTCGGCCACCGCCACTTTCAGCCCGGCGTCAAGCAGTTTCGGGATATAGGCGTCGACGGCGCGGTACGGCACGCCGCACATCGGGTTGCCGGCGCGGTGGGTCAGCACCAGGTCGAGGATCGGAGCGGCGCGCAGGGCGTCCTCAAAGAACATCTCGTAGAAATCGCCGGCGCGGAACAGCAGGATGGAATCGGCGGGGGACTCGGCCTTCGCCTGAAGGTACTGCTTCATCATCGGCGTGATGTTCTTTTCGCCGAAGTCCTCGGGAGAACGCTGTTTCGGGGGCCTGCTCATATCCGTCGTCACCGGGGGGGAAATCAGAACGGGGTATTGTCCGGATCGCCGTCATCATCCGCAGTCCGGGAGGGGGCGTTCCCCTGCGCGGGCGGGATGAACGTGTCGCCGCCGTCGGCTTCGGGCTGGAACGGCGCCCAGGTCTGGCCTTCCGGCCCGTCCTTCGTGAGGATCTCGATCTTGCGCTTGAGCGTCTCGAGTTTCTGCTGGCAGTAGACGGAAAGGCGTTTCGCCTCCTCGAACGAGGCGATCACATCCTCCAGGCGCGTGCTGCCGCTTTCCATGGAGCGGACAAGCGACTCGAGTTTGGCCATGGCGTCTTCGAACGACATGTCCCGTGCGGATGCGGATTCCTTTTCGGCCTGCGGCATATTGTAATTCTCCCTCGGAAAAGAAGTCTGGACAAAAAACGTGTTAAGAATTATACATCCGAAAACCGGATAGTCAAATAAAAAGCCCGGGAAAGACGGTTTTTTTCTGAAAAAAGAAAAAAGATGGAAAAACAGCCTTGATAAAAAGCGTCCGAATGCTATATTAAACGGACTACGTCTCCGTCAATTACCACTTTCAAGAAAGGCACCCCCTACCATGATGATCAAATGCCAGAAATGCGGCTTCGAGAACCAGATGGGCAGCATTTTCTGCCGGGACTGCGGCGAAAAATTGGATATGGATGCGATCGACCCGAACAAGCTTCAGAAGGACGTCAACAAGGAAAAGAACATCAAACTCGCCAAAAAACGCATCAAGGAAGCGGTCTCCACCGGCATCGCGCTCCTCGTCGTCGCCGCCTTCATCGCCGTGGTCTTCTACAACGGCGGCCTCCGCAAATACGAGGAACCTGCCATCAGCGCGGCGTCCGCCCGTCAGAAATTCGACAATGTGGCCAACGGGGTCACGAGCGGCAAGGTGACGTATTCCTATCCCGAGGTCAACAGCATGTTCAAGGAAATGGTCGTGCTGCCCCTCTCCGTCGAGCCCGCCTTCGCGAGAGTCGACTCCGCCGAAATCGCCTACGACGAAGAGAAGGACAAATCCGTGATCTACCTCTGGATCACCCTCAAGGACAAGGTCCCGGTCATCTACACCATTCACGGCGATTTCACCTTCTACCCCCTGGAGAACGGAAACCGGAATGAAGAGGCTCCGGCAGAACTGTTCGACATTAGCGTCAGCCGCCTCGACATCGGACGCCTCCCGATCTTCGTCAACACCAAGACCTTCATCGACGGATTTTCCTCTCTCGTGCAGAACGACAATATGAAGTCCTTCTTCGCCCGTGCACAGTCCGTGGAATTCAACGCGCAGGGCATGACCGTCGATTTCGGCGGCCCCGTCAAAAACGCGCCGTCCGCATCGTCCGCCAAGACGGCGACCAACAAACCGACCTCCTCGACCGCGAAGGCCGCACTTACGGGCGGATCCGCCGCCGTCGCAGCAAATAATGAGAAGGCGGAAGCCGCCAAGCGGAAAGCCGAAGAGGAACAGGAAAAGAAGAAACAGCTGGAGGAGGAGCGCAAGCGCAAGGCCGAAGAATACAAGCAGCAGCAGAAAGAGAAGGAAGAGGAACGCAAGCGCAAGGCCGAAGAGGAAAAGGAGCGCAAGAAACAGGAGGCCGAGGAAAAAAGGCGCAGGCAGGAAGAGGAAAACGAGAGAAGAAGACGCGAACGCGAAGATCGCCGCAACAACAACTACAACAACAATAACAGAAACAGCAGAAGCTCCAGAAGCTCCAGAAACCGTTATTGACCGTCAATCAGAAGAGGCCGTCGGCTCGACATGTCCGCCCCAGGTGCACAGGAACGGGAGAGGTTCCGGGAGATCTTTCCGTTTGAACCGCATTTCCTTGAAGTCGACGGCCAGCATCTGTGTTATTTCGATGAAGGGACCGGCCCTGCGCTGGTCCTGATTCATTCCTGCCCGATGTCGGCGTTCGCATTCCGCAGCGTCATCCGCGAATTCCGCACGACGCGCCGGGTCGTCGCATACGACCAGCTCGGATTCGGGCAATCGGACAAACCGCTCCATTTCGACTACCGCATCGAGAACCACATCGAGCACCTCGAACGCCTGCTCAACCACCTCGGCATCAGCGACCGGATCACGCTCGTCATGCACGGACGCGGCGCGGCGATCGGCATGGGCTATGCGGCCCGCCATCCGGAAAGCGTCGAGTCCTTCATCGTCATGAATGCCATGTCCTTTTCCGACTTCTCGCTGCCGTTCCGCCTCCGCATCTGCAAGTTTCCCATCCTCGGGAACATCCTCGTCAACAAGTTCAATTTCTTCCTCCGCCCCCCTTGGAGATATCCGAAAATCGTCCGCGATGCCTACCTCCTGCCGTTCCCGCGGAGAGAAGACCGCTGCGCCCTCATGGAGTTCATCAACTCCCTGCCGTGCGCGCCGGAGGACAAGTCGGCGCAGTCCATGATCGAGATCGAGACGGCGATCTGGTCGCTTCGGGAGAAACGCGCGCTGATCCTGTGGGGCGGGAAGGACTGGCTCTACACGAAGCGGGCGCTGCGGAAATGGACGGAGTATTTCCCGTCCGCGAAAGTCGTCATACTGCCTCTTGCCGGACGCTTCCTCATGGAGGACGATCCGGCGGAGTTCATCACGAATGTCAGGGAATTTTTTGAAGAAGGAAAGCATCGTCCATGACCCGGGAATCCATCCAGCTGGAAATGAATTTCGACGGAACCAATGAGAACCGGTTCAAGCAGAGGTTCGACCTGGGAGAATTCCAGCTCATCGCCGAACTCCCCGTCCCCTCCGCCGACACGCCGCTGTCCGATGCCGTGCGCCGCGCCTCCGATTTCGAATATCTGATCCATTCGCAGGAACACCCGAAGGCGTCCATCGCATTCGTCGACGAGTCGCCCTCGGGCTATGCGCTCGACATGGTGCAGTTCGCCTCGGAGCTGTGCCGGTATTCCCGCGACCGCCACATCCTTTACCTGCACGGACGCGACCATACGGTGAAGGACATCCTGGAATCGGTCCGCCATGCACATTCCGAGGGATTCAAGAATTTCTGCGCCGTGACCGGGGCGGCCGTACACGGAGAAAACGCCGCGCAGACCCGCAAACATGTGTTTCTGGAAAGCGTCAATATGCTCGGAGCGATCCGGGACGCAGCCCTTCCCTCGATCTCCATCGGGGCAACGGTCAATCCGTACCAGTACACGCCGGAATCCGCCTATGCCCAGTCGTTCAAGATATTCCGCAAGCTCGCCAACGGGGCGGACTACCTGATCGCCCAGTACGGCTGGGACATGATGAAGCTCCAGGAACTGATCTGGAACCTCTTCCGCCGGGAGATCAACATCCCGACCGTGGCCCGGCTGATGTTCCTGACGCCCGACAACGCGGAACAGCTCTGCGCGGGCGCCTTCCACGGAGTCCACATCTCGCCCGATTTCGAAGTCCTGCTGAAAGCGGAACGCGACCATTCGTTCGCGCAGTTCGAGGCCGCCCAGCTCCGCCGAATCCAGATCCACGCCGCGGGCGCGCGCCTGCTCGGGTTCAGCGCCGTCCAGATCGCGGGCGTCACGAACATCGCGCTCCTCGAGACCATTTTCCAGAAGATCCGCGAGGCGTTTCAGGAATTCCGGACCTTTCAGGACTGGCGGACCGCATACGCGGAATACTACGACAGGCTCGACATGGCGCCCTATCCGAACGAATTCTACCTTTTCGACAATCTGCTGGAATCCGACCTCCCCGCCGAACAGCTCGCTCTCGCTTCGGGGATACGACCGCTGACCGGGTCGGAGAAATTCCGCCGCAACCTCGCCGGCGCGCTTTTCGCAAACGCGGACAAGCTGCCGGCACGGGAACGCCACCTGACCAAGAAGCTCCTCGTGTCCTGCCGGGGATGCAACCGGTGCAGGCTGCCGCAGACCGACTACGTCTGCCCGGAAACGTGCCCGAAGGGACTCGCGAACGGCTCCTGCGGATGCGGCAAGGCGAATGGCGACTGCGAACTCATGGATGCGGAATGCATCTACGCGAAGCGCCTCAGGATCGCCGACAGCCGCATCGACTACACCTCCCTGGAGGAAGGCGCAGTGCCGCCCGTCGAAGAACGTCCCTGAGCTTAACAGGCGGCAGTCCCATTCCCCCCATCTTGAACCGGCCGCGCCATGTCTCCGGAATCCCCCCCCGCCGGTTCAAATGGCAAGCCGTTCGATTTTTTCAACACCAAGCAACGCAAAGAGCTGGTCGATATCGAACTGAGACACTCCATTTGCGACTGCCTGATTCAGTTCATCGAGATAGGAAGGCTGCACCCGCAGGGATTTCCGAAAGAAGAAATCGTATTTCAAATAAGCCAGGAAATAACTGTAAATGCCACGATTTTCAATGGCAAGAGCGGCATCCACATACTCCATGGCTTTTTTGATGTTGTTCATCGGTGTCAGATAAGCCTTCTTCCCCTTCAGAAGTGACAATGCGGCGTAAAAATACGTTTCGGAGTTATCAAAGTTGTCCTCAATGGCGGCTTCGAATTTCTCCAACGCCTTATCGTAAAGCTTGAGCTTCAGATAGCAGCATGCCATCGAGAAATTGATACTGCCATCTGAAGGCGCGGAGTTCGCTTCTCCGCCGGAGACGGCCGATGCACAATTGCCCTTCTGATATTCGGCCACGGCATTCTTCAGATCGGGCATCGTCATCTGGGTAACGCTGTTAAAACTCGAAATGACAATGGCCCGACCGCAGAATTTACATTTGACTTCAGCAGGGGCTAACGCGGCACCGCATCCGCCACAGGTCAGATCAACAACTTGAGTCGACATCTTTCTCTCCTTCAACGGGAAAGTCTTATTTTATTGTTTCTGGATTTCAGGAGACTGCGCCCCTGGTCCACGAGATTTGAAATATCATCTTTTTCCATAGTCAGAGCATCGGAACCGATTTTATTCACGATCTCCATGAGCCTGCATTCCTCTTCATACACCTCGGCAATGGTCTTGACATCGGAGCCTCTTACTGCATCATAGAGAGATTCGATGATCTTCTTCTTCTCCCGGTCGGCGACTTTGCTCATCGCTTCCTGAAGAATATAGGATGCATTCTTGATGAAGTATATGTTCCGGGCATCGACGCGGTCCAACTGAATGGAATAATCCTCCGACAACACGAGGATGACATAATATGCGACATAAAAGCCGATGATGATGCACTGAACGATCAGAGGAATCCTGAATGATTTGTTGTTGATCACGATGAACGCCACGCCGACAATGAACTCGGCAACGAAGAACGAATGAGCCACATAAATCTTCGGGTAGCCGTATATGACTCCGCCTTTTGTCCTTGGAATGGAAAAAACAGACAGGACCATGAAGAAATATGCCAGCAAAACGCCGGAGAAACTGATCCACCTCGTTGCGGACGACTTTTCAATCAGCAGAAAGTATGTCCCTACGAAAAGAATCGGGAAGATTGAAAAATAGAGGAAGAAAAGAAGTTTTCTTTTCATTGTTGCCACCTCATCTCAGGATTTTTTGGTTCCACATTCCGGACAGAATTTTGCCGTGGGAGACAGTTCCGCGCCACAGTTTTCGCAAAACGATTTTTTCTGTTCATTTTTTGCGCCGCATTCCGGACAGAACTTCGCGTTCCGGGAAATCTGAGCGCCGCAGGAAGGACATGTTGCCAATTCCGCTGTTCGAGGAGAATTGTTTGCGGATGGAGCTGTCTGGGAAGCAGGCGGCTGCATGGGAGAAAAAACGGATGCCGCCATTGCGCCCATCGCTCCCCCCGCGGCCATTCCCGCTCCAATGCCGGCAGCGATGCCTGCCCCGCCCGGGTTCTTTGCCGTAGCCATGAGAATATCGCGTCCCTGAATCCTCTGCCAGTTGGCGCCCTGCACCAGGATTTCAGCATTGTTTGCGTGTGCATTCTCAAGTTTGGCTCTGTTCGCATCATTCACGAGATCCATCGCGCCGATGTAGAAATTGACGATTCTGACGCCATACTCCTCCATCACCTGATTCATGACAGGAGTAAGAGTCTCGGCAAATTCATCCTGCCGTTCGCAAACCCCAAGGATCTCGGAGCCGGATTCCCGGATCGCCTTGGGAATTACCGACTTGATTTTCTGCATAAACACAGTTCTGAATTTATCATTGAATTCCTCGTTCGTCTTCATCATGGTATTGTTTGCCACGAATTTCAGGACGAACTTTTTGGAATCCTCGACCTGGATCGTATAAGAACCTCGAGCCTGAAGGTTCACCATGATCCCCCATAGCGGGTCGCGCATCTGAATCGGAGAATCCGTCCCCCAGTACAGTTCCAGAACATGGGCTTTGTTGATAAAAAACACTTTGCAGTTGAAAGCGCTCACGCCTCCGGAGAATTTTGCGCGAAGGGTGTCGATGAAGGGATAATTGTTGGTCGTCAGCGTATACCTGCCGCCATCGAAGACCTCCTGAATGATTCCATCCCGAACGAAAAGGGCTTCTTCGTTTTCCGCGACAATAAGCTGCGAGCCGGTCCGGAAATCCTCTCCTGAAAATTTCCAGAAAAGGACATCTCCGGGTCCGTCATTTTTTATTACACTGTACAGTTCCATTTCCAGGGTTCCTTGTTTTTTGTTGTTTTTTCGGACATTTCATCCGATTCCCGCAAACGCTTCCTCTTTCCAATCACGATCCGTCTCTGTCCGCAAAGATAATTCGACAAGATATCTCATTCAAAGAAAAGAAGACAACAGATCATCAGAGACATTCCCGCAGCTTTATTCGGGAAAAAACATCTGCCAATGATCCGTTATCCTCTTTTCCTTCTGCACGGATCAGGATTCCAGTTTCTTCTGCTTCAGCAGGTTCCTCATGGCATTGACAGATTGTTCCGCCTGACTGTGGTTATGCACTTTGCAGGAAATGGACGTGCCGCCTGTCGAGGTAAGACGGAACGTATCGGCGATGACGTGCCTCGAAGGATCTTCTCTGTTCTTGGCAAAATCATAACACGCGAAATCCGCTGTTCCGGTCTTGACGGAAACAATGTCTTTATAGAAATATTCGTCGGTATCTTCCCTGTAGGTAGATGAAACCAGAGAAATGCATTTGCAATAATAATGGATCATGTTTTCCGAAAATCCGAAGAAATGCAATTCCACGACAGGCGCTCTCCATACTCCGTTTCGCTGGACATCCCACGCTCTGCCCAGACTTTCGTCATGAAGAGGCCTGCGTCCATCTTCAAAAAAACCCCAGCCATAGAACATGATCGGCTCGGCCATTGAGATCTCTTCTTCCTCTAATCCGAGCTTTTTCAAGGCGGAGGACTTGATATCCTTTGCGAGCTCTCCTGCCAAACGATCGATTTCCTGATCGGAAGGAATATTGCTGTATTTGAAATAGAGGATGAGCCCACCCAAAGCAATCAGCACTACGCCAATCGCGATGGGAGCGCCTATGGTATTGGCGGCTCCAATGCCCAAAAGCAAAATACCGATCGCAATAAAAATGATTCCGCTCTTTGGAGAGGGGGCCGGTCGAAAATATCTTGCGTTTCTGCTGTAATTCATGGGGTAAGTCCTTGCGTTGTGTTGTTTTGATCAGACGAAAAAAGCCTCCAACTACATTCTTCTACAGTAATCCCACCTCCTTCTTTTTCTGTCTTTCAACATTTTTATCGTTATGCAACGGGAAAATGGCCGAAAAAAACACCGTGCGGGAAGGATCCCCAAAGCAAAAGACGGGAAACCGGGACCAAACCTTCCCGAAAAAGAGGATGCCAGCCCGCACGCAATCAAATGATCCATCCGGATCCTGGCTGCAAGGAATCGATGGAGAAAACTGTCCTGGAGCCAGGCATGCTTCACCCGCACATCCGGGATGAACAAGAGAGAAACGGAATCCCTCGAATATGGAGAAGGAAGAGCCGGCCAACAGCATCAGCTGAGCATAGATTGAGGCTAACACGAGTTAAACTTCTCCATCAGGTTTAAGTGTATTATGAGGATTTGGCTATAATATAACTGGCTGTTTTTGCCATGTCAAGAGCAAAATCATTGTTTTTTATAAAAAAAACAGGAGAGAACCTTGGAGTAAATCTCCTATGATTCTCTCCTGCTCAACGAACTGTTTGGCTAAGCGTTTTTTCAAGCTCACTTGCCGAGCAGCGAGGGCAGCCAGTTGGAAAGCGCAGGAATATACGTGATCATGAGCACCGAGGCCAGCATGGCGATCCAGAACGGGATCATGGCGGGGGTGACCTTCGCGATCGACGTCTTGCCGATGCCGCAGCCGATGAAAAGGCAGGTGCCGACCGGCGGCGTGCAGAGGCCGATGCACAGGTTCGCGATCATCATGATGCCGAACTGGATGTCCGTCATGCCGAATTCGCGCATGATCGGGAGGAAGATCGGGGTGAAGATCAGGACGGCGGGCGTCATGTCCATGAAGGCGCCGACGACCAGCAGGAGCAGGTTGATGAAAAGCAGGATGACGACCGGGCTGGAGGAAAGGGACAGCAGCCAGGCGCTCACCGTGCCCGGGATGTTCGCCACGGTCATGATCCAGCTCATGGAGGAGCTGACGCCGATCAGGAACATCACGACAGCGGTCGTGATCCCGGTCTCCCTCAGGATGCCGGGGAGGTCGCGGAACTTGACTTCGCGGTACAGGAACACGCTCAGGATGAACGCATAGGCGACGGCGACGGCAGCGGCCTCGGTGGCGGTGAAGATGCCCTTCAGGATGCCGCCGATGATGATGACCATCAGGAAGAGGCTCAGGAATGCACGGCGGAACGAGGTCCAGAGGACGGAGAACGGCACACGCTTTTCGAACTTCGCACCGGAACGGGCCGCATGGATGACGCAGGCAACGATGATGCAGAGCCCCATTACGATGCCGGGCACGACGCCGGCCAGGAACATCGCCGCGATCGAGACGGAGCCGCACGCCACGGCATAGACGATCATGATGTTCGACGGCGGGATGATGAGGCCGGTCGTGGCGGATGTCGTCGTCAGGGCCGTCGAGAAATTCCGGTCATAGCCCTTCGCGACCATTTCCGGGACCATGAAACCGCCCACGCTGGCGACTGCCGCGCCCGCCGAGCCGGAGATCGACCCGAAGAGCATGCACGTGATCGTGTTGGCGTACGCCAGGCCGCCGGGCAGATGCCCGACCAGCGCAGAGGCGAAGTCGATCAGGCGGCGCGCCATGCCGCCGCGCCCCATCAGGATGCCCGAGAGGACGAAGAACGGGATCGCAAGCAGCGGGAACGAATTGATGCCGAACATCATGCGTTCCGGCACGATGATCTCGGGGCGGAACGTGCCGCCCGCGACCGCCACGCCGAGCATGGTGGCGGAACCGATGGCCACGGCGACCGGGACGTTCATGAAGAGAAGCGAGAAGAAGATCAGGGCGAGGATCAGTCCTACATATTCCATCGTTCACGCCTCCTTTTCGTCCGTGCCGCGGAGATCGGCAGCGAAATTGCGGATTTCGAAATAGAGGATGAAGAGGCCGCAGACCGGAATCGGCAGGTACATCACAGCATCCGGGATCTGAAGCGCGGGCATCACGTTCCGCGTGACGAACATGGCCTTGTGCAGCAGGAAACAGCCGCCGTAGAGGAACGCCACGACGGTGAACGTGAGCGTCACGAGGTGCGCGATCGTCGCCGCCGTCTTGCGCGGGGCGTCGCCCATCATATTCACGATGAGGTCAATGCCGAGGTGAGCACGGGAGTTGAACGCCAGCGCAATGCCGAAGAAGGAGGACCACACGAGCAGGAGGCAGGCAAGCTCCTCGGTCCAGGACACCTGTTTGCCCACGACGTAACGGGAGACGACGCCGAGAAGCACGTCAAGCACGAGCACCGCCATGCTGGTCTCCAGCAGGAAGCTCAGGGTCCTGACCATGATGTTGTGGAAAAACCGCATCACTTGACCTCCTTGATCCGTTCGGCCAGTTCACGCAGTTCCTTGGGGAACGCCTCGTAGACCGGCTTCGAAAGCTCCATGAACTGCTCCCGGTCGACGGTGATGAATTCGACGCCCGCCTTGCGCGCGATCTCTTCATTGGCGGCCTCGGATTTGCGCCAGGCCTCCCGCTGGAAGACGTTCGCATCGGCGGCGGCCTGTTCGATCCAGCCCTGCTGCTCCGGGGTGAGCGATTCCCAGATCTTCTTGCTCATCACGAGCACATCCGGGACACGCTGGTGCTCCGTGAAGGAAAAGTATTTGCAGACCTCGAAATGGCGTCCGGTTACGAAGCTCGGGATGTTGTTCTCGGCCGCGTCCACGGTGCCCTGCGACAGCGCGGTGTAGAGCTCGCCCCAGGAGATCGGGGTCGGGGACGCGCCGAGCGCCTCCATCGACTCCATGGCGATGGAGCTCTTCTGCGTGCGGATCTTCAGGCCCTTCATGTCGGCGGCGGAGCGGATGGGTTTCTTCGTGGTGTAGATGCTGCGGGCGCCCGCGTCGAAGTAGCAGATGCCCATCAGGCCGTCGATCTTCTTCAGGAGCGACTTGCCGATCTCGCCGTTCATCACAGCCCAGAAATGGTCGGAATCGCGGAACAGGAACGGCGCGCCGACGACCTGGAACTCCGGCACGGAGCCGTCAAGCACGGCGGCGGAGCACTTCGCGAATTCGATCTGCGCGTTCTGCGCCTGCTTGAAGCATTCGTCTTCCGAACCGATCATCCCGCTGGGATAGATCTGGAGCTCCATCGTGTTGCCGGAGAGCTCCTTCAGCCGGTCCGCCATGTGCAGCATGGCCTGATGGACCGGGTGGTCGGCGGAAAGGCCGTGCCCCAGACGGAGCACGCGGACATTGCCGGAAGTCCGGGCGGACCGGATCGTGAACGAGGCGATGGCCGTGGCGATGAAACAGGTCGTCAGAATGTTGAGAATCCACCAGGAGACGGGATTCGAAAACATCTTATGGGTCTTTTGAAGTTCTGACATGGCGGGAACTCTTGTCCTTTCGAAATAGATATTGTAAGATTTAAAGTGACAGATGATTGTTATATTTTAGCATAGAATCTGAAAAAATCAAGCAGAATGGTGCGCGCGGGCGGGAATTTGCGAAAGAAAAAGCCGCTCCCCGGGGAAAGGGAGAGCGGCGCGAATGACGCAGAAAGCGATGCGATCAATCGAACGCGTGATGGGCGGAACCGAGCACGTTGATGACTTTGTGCTTGTAGAGTTCCTTGAGCATATCGCGGGCGGGGCCGAGATACTTGCGGGGGTCGAATTCCGCGGGCTTTTCCATCAGGACCTTGCGGACGCCGGCGGTCATGGCGAGGCGGCCGTCGGAGTCGATGTTGATCTTGCAGACGGCGGACTTGGAGGCTTCGCGAAGCTGGTCTTCGCCGATGCCGATGGCGTCCTTCAGCTGGCCGCCGTACTGGTTGATCATCTTGACGTATTCCTGCGGGACGGAGGAGGAGCCGTGGAGGACGATCGGGAATCCGGGGATGCGCTCTTCGATCTGCTTGAGGATGTCGAGGCGGATGCGGGGATCCGTGCCCGGCTTGAACTTGTAGGCGCCGTGGCTGGTGCCGATGGAGATGGCGAGGGAATCGACGCCGGTGCCGTTCAGGAAGGCCTGGACTTCTTCCGGGCGGGTGTAGGTGTGCTGCTCGGCCTTGACTTCGTCTTCGACGCCGGCGAGGACGCCGAGTTCGCCTTCGACCGTCACATCGAACTGATGGGCGTATTCGACGACCTTCTTGGTCAGGGCGACGTTGTCATCGAAGGACTTGGAGGAGCCGTCGATCATGACGGAGGAGAAACCGAACTCGATGCAGCTCTGGCAGAGCTCGAAGGAATCGCCGTGGTCGAGGTGAAGAGCGATCGGGATCACCTTGCCGCCGCCGATTTCGCGGGCGTATTCGACAGCGCCCTGGGCGAGATAGCGGAGAAGGGTCTGGTTGGCGTAGTTGCGGGCGCCCTTGGAGACCTGGAGGATCACGGGGGACTCTTCTTCGGAGCAGGCGGCGATGATCGCCTGGAGCTGTTCCATGTTGTTGAAGTTGAATGCGGGGATCGCATAGTGGCCGGCCATCGCCTTTTTGAACATGTCGCGGGTGTTGACCAGTCCGAGATCTTTGTAGTTGACCATACGGTTGTCCTTTCCTATTGATTAGGGTTGAAAGATTCGCATCATATCAATATAGCATCGCACGGAAAAAAAAGCAATCGTTTTTCGTGAAAAAAAACGCTTTGCGCCTGATTCTTTTCCTGTTTTCCCGAAACGAAAGGGGCGGGGCATCCCGGGATCCGGCGACATGTATCGAAAGCGCGTTGGCAGTGCGCCACTCATGGCGCGGCCCGACAAGCCGGCGCGGCGTCATTCAAGCGGCAGGCCCATCGCCTTGCGCGCCGTTCGAAAATGCATCTTCGCGAATTTCCGCAGAAACGGCTCCCCTCCGGACAGGAAAAGCTGTTTCGCGGTTTTGTCCACCTGCGTCCCGGCGCCCTTCGGCAGCGGACATCCGGCCTCCTCCTCCAGTTTCGCCAGACGCCGCACGAACTCCGCGCGCGCCAGAATGGATGCCGCCGCCACGGCGACGTCGCGTTCACCCCTGGGGAACTGCTCCAGTCGGACGGCGCGACCGTTTTTGAGCAAGGCATTTTCCACAAGCCGCTTGTCTCCGAACTGGTCGGAGATCACATGGCGGCACTCGGGCGCGAACTTGAGCATATTTTCAAGCGCGCGGGCATGGCCCCATGCCAGGAACCGGTTCAGGTTGCCGATGGATTCGTAGGTGCGGTTGTACGCCTCCGGGCCGATGACCACGACGCCGAACTTGCCCCGGACCGTCGTTTTGACCGTCTCGGCGAGCGCGGCGATCTTCGAGTCGTCCTTGATCGCCTTCGAGTCCCGTACGCCCGCCTTCGCCAGCGCGTCCGCGGTCTCCCGGTCCGCAACGAACACGCACGCCACGACCAGCGGCCCGAAGAAATCCCCCTTGCCGCTCTCGTCGATCCCGGCATGCGGGTCCTTGAACTCCAGCAGCGGCGGCGGTTCCGATTCGTCCTGCGCGAGACCGATCAGCGGTTCCAGAACGAACTCGACGAATTCCTGCGTCCCGGCGCCCTGTACGACGAGTTTGCCGGACCGGTACGCCGCCACCTGCGTCTTCTCACGCGAGGCTTTGAAGAGCATGTACGGGCCGTCGGAAAACTCCCAGGCGGAGATCGTTTCAAGGTTTTCCCGAAGAGCTTTCATCTGACCGGGGGTCAGGGTCGCGACGAAACATGTTTTTCCACTCACGGCAGCGGTTCCTATGACAGTTTTTGAAAAGAAATGACGGCAAAACTGGTTTTTTTTCAAAAAAAAAGCCAAAACTTTTCTATTATAGCTTGAAAACTTGCAAGAATCAAGTTAAAGTATGAATGTTTCCCGAGTTTTTTTCGAAACCAGTCGGGGAATGCTCCATCCATACGATCCATAAACCTCGATATAAGGAATAAAAAAGATGAAGAAGACTGCATGGGTTTTTGGAAGCATGCTTGCCGCAGGCTGCATGCTGTTGTCCGTCCCCGTGACCGCACAGGGTAATCTCCCGCAGGGAATGCCGGGAGGAATGGGCCGCAATCCCGGATTCCAGCCGGGAGGAGCAGGCATGCCGGGCGCACCGGGTGCAATGGGGATGCCGGGAGCAATGGGCGCCCCGGGCACGGCAAAGGCCAATCCCGCTGCAGGCACGGCAGCCAGGACCGGCGCCGCAGCCACGGCAAAAACCAATACGGCGAAGAACGACAAGGCTCTTCAGGAAGCCCAGAAATATACGCTCTCGAAACAGCGCACCGACCTCATCAGGGTCACGGTCGACGGCTATGCCGCCACCGACGACCTCTCCGATCCGGCCACGGTCATCGAAATCAGGGAAAAGATCAAGGAACACATGCCGCTGGTCCCCTCCGTTCCCCTCGAAAAAATCGACACCCAGGCGTTGAACGACAAGGCGAAGAAAAAGGTCGAGGAAGAATTCGGCGCCGACGAGAAGAAATACGCCAGTGTCGTGGAAGCCGAAGCCGCTGCGGAATACCCGATTCACAAGATCGGCGACAAGGTCGTCGTGAACTACAACATGGGTCCGAAGCATTTCTCCGTCAAAGGCACGGTCTACCGCATCACGGATAACGCCATCACGGTCGAAGACAAGGTCATCAACCTCGTCGACCTCAACGACGAGACCCGTTCCAAGTTCGATCCCCAGATGAACAAGACCATGCGGGCCCGTTATATTGAGACGCACAACCATCTGATCAAGCGCCTCCAGATCGAAAAGATCCAGGACTACTACGACAAATTCAAAAACGAGATCTTCAAGCGCAACGAGACCGCCGGCTACATCTACGACCCGCAGACCGGCGACTGGTCCACGGCGCAGGAGCTCTGCAAGAACTACATCGACCGTGTCCTCAAGGACAAGAAACGTTCGAAACCGAACGCCGGCTCGCAACAGCAGCCGCCCAAGCCCGCCACTACGGTCGCCGCCATCGATGACAACGAGCAGGAGGACGATCCTGTCGACGAAACCCCGGCCGTCGAAACCGGCAAACAGAACGACACGGTCAAGACCGGAAGTTCCCGTGTGAACGATGCCATCAAGATCGACGACAACGAAGAATCCAAGGCGAAGCACAAATCCGTCCTCGCCAAGGCCGAGCAGCAGAAACAGGATGCCAACGAGAACTACGCCGGCATCGACGCCGACTGCGGCTACAAGAACGCCTGCTGGGGCTTCACCATCGCCGATTCCCGTTATGCCCTCTGGCAGGAACCGGAATTCCCGTACATCAAGCCCGCTCTCGGACGCGACATCATCAGCTTCCCGCCGGAAGGACTGGACGTCGGAATCGCCGGGGAACCCGCCAGCATCGATCTCGTGTACGTCTCCAACAGCCTCTCCAAGGTCGTCTTCATCATGAAAGACTGCTCCAGGCAGGATTTCCTCCGCTTCAAGGACTCCCTCACCGAACAGTACGGCCATGCCGCCGAAGACAGGGGCGTGAATTCCGCGGCGTTCAACAACATCTTCTCCGGCAAGACGAAGCCGCAGCAGATCATCGACGCCGACGAGATCGCGGCCGCCCAGGCTGCCGTGAAGGACGCCGAAAAGGCGTTCAACAAGGCCGATGCAAATCTGAAGGACGCGGGCGAAGACGATGATCGCGGCGAACTTCAGGAGGCCCGCGATGAAGCTGCCGCGGAGCTGAAGGAAGCCATCGCCAAGGCCGAGTCGTACGAGAACGCGGTTTCCTCCGACGATCTCCCCTACGTCTATTCCCGCGTCAAGCTCGCGAAGGACGACGGCGGAAACACTGTGCTCCCCTATGCATTCAACTGGAAGGGACAGAAAGTCTCCGGCACCCTCGTCTTCTACTATGACAAGGCCAGAGACAAAGTCACCAATCTCGTTTTCGCCAAGGAATATAAAAAGTAATCCGCGCGGATTCAGACGGATCGCACCATCCGGGCAGGCCACACCGGCCTGCCCGTTTTTTTTGCCCGGAAAAATGCTGCCGCCCCTCCTGCGGCGTCCGAAAACATGTCACCCGTAAACAATTCAGATTCAGGACAATACAATTCCGCAACGTCCGATTTTCCCCGATCCGGCCTCTTTTTTGAGAGAATGATTCAAAAAAGGAGGGGCCATGGGCTTGCCCGGAAAGAAAAAGAAAACGAAACCGCCGTCCCAGTTCGGACGGCTTCCATTCCGGCTCAGATACCGGATCGCATGTCTGCTCCTGGAGGGGGCGACGAGCCAGGCCGTGCTCGGCAACCCCGAAGTGACGGGCACCTTGAGTTCGCTTGGATTGACGCTGACGTCCGCCGCAATCTCGCGCTTCAAAAACACGCGTGAGTTCAAAACGATCGCCGAGGAACGGGAGAAAGTCCACCTGGCATACGAGGAGGTCCGGCTGTCCGCCGCCCTGCTTCGCGACTGCGAGGCGACCAGCGCCATCGCGGAGGAATTGAAGATCGACCTGCTGAAACTCGTCCGCGAATGCACCGACGCCACGACGGACGATCCGAAGACGATCGAACGCCTCGTCCGCTCGGCTGTCACACTGTCGAAATCCGTTTCGGACGGACAGAACACCGTCCTGCGGAAACGCGTCGCAGCGTTGTCCGAGGAAAACGTGATGCTCCGCGAGGCGCTGGAACGCGCCCGCATGCAATACAACGAACTGCTTGACCGTCGCCGGAACGAATGGTCCCGCGTGGACGGAGCCGAGGTCGCCGACCGCCTGTCCTCGATCCTCGGCATCAAACCGTAAAACGCCTTTCAAACTCCAACCAATAAGGAATCCGATCATGAAACTGAATCACTCCGCCCGAACCGCCGAAAGAAGCGGCGGGATGCCTGCGCCGGGCCGTTGGATTGCCGCCGATCCCGGGGAACGCAGCCGCTGGCTCCAGATGTCCGAATACACGCCGGCGAACGTCACGCGCATTCTGGAGGCCGCGAACGAAGGCGACATCGCGGAACTCGCCGTCGCCGCCCGCGAGATCCAGGAACGCAACTGGGAAGTCATCCTGGCGATGCAGGTGCGGAAAAGCGCACTCACCGGCCTGGAATGGGGCGTCGAGCCCGGCGACAGCCGTCCGGCTTCGAAGGATGCCGCGATTGCGTTCGAGGAGGCTTTGAAAACTGCCGGCGACGAACCGGGTCTCGCTTCGTTCCATGAACTCGCCGGCCATCTGATGGACGCCGTCATCGCGCCACTGTCCGCGGCGGAGATCGTATGGGGCGCGGGCGGTTCGCTGGCGGGATTCCGTCCCGTCGGCGCATGGCACTTCACGTTCCGCAACTCGGAAACGCCGCTTCTCGTGACGGACGACGAACGGTCCGGCGTTCCCCTGCCGCCCGCGAAGTTCATCGTCCACACGCACGGCGGCGTGGGCGATCCGGCGCGCGCCGGGCTCATCAGGACGCTGATCTGGCTGCACGTGTTCCAGAATTACCCGGTGAAGGACCTCGTGTCGTTCGTCGAACGCTACGGCATGCCGTTCGTGGTGGCGAAGGTCGACCGCAACGCGTGGGAAAACGAACGCGGCGTGATGCGGAACCTGATCCGAAGCTTCGGGCCGAACGGCGGCGGCGTGTTCACGAAATCGACCGAACTTGAGCTGCTCCAGGCGTCGAATTCGGGCGGCGACGTCTATTTCAAGCTCCTGGAGTACACGTCCAGGGCGATTACGAAGGTCATCCTCGGCCAGCTCGCCAGCTCGTCCGAATCCGGCGGGCTCTCCGGCGGCGACGCCCAGTCCCGCGTACGCGGCGACCTGCTGGAAGCCGATGCCCGCGCGCTGGAATCGACCATCCGCACACAGCTCGCCGTCCCGTGGACCAGGTTCAACTTCGGCGGCGCCGCGGCTGTCCCGGTCCTGCGTTTCCGCAACTCCGCACAGGAGGACCGCGCCGTCTTCGCGGGGATCCTCGAAACGCTCCACCGCGCGGGCCTGGACGCCGATCCCGAGGAGATCTCTGCCCGGTTCGGACTCTCGCTGAAACGCTCCGCGGCACCGGAGGTGCTCCCATGACCGCCGCAACGCTCACCGCCGCGAATGCGCTGAAGAGCATCGTCGCGGATGTGTTTCCCGCAGTCGGATTCACCACAGCCGGCACGCCGGAACTAACAGTCCAAGGCAGGCACCTGCCCGCCGGGCTCAGGCCGCCCTGCGTGCTGATCCTCGCAGGCGAAGGGACCTATACGGACAGCACGCTCACGCGGCGCCAGCAGTTCCACCTGATCCTCATCGACCTGCTGGCAAAAACCGACGACGCACGCACGGCGGCGGCTCTGGGGCGTTTCGACGCCCTGCAGGAACTTTTCCCGTCCGACGGCGTGCAGTCCGGCGACGTCGTCTTCCTCCCGGAATCGTTCCGTCTGCTGGATTGCCCGGACGCCCGCGCGGCTGCATGCCTGACCGTCGTCGCGATGTCCCCGGCTGAAGGGGAAGCGGGTTCCGTTTCCGGTTCATCGGGCTCGTCGGGAACGGCCGTGGCATCGAACTGAGCCCGAAATCCCCTCCCCCAAAAACATAACGCACCGTTGTCTGCCGGTCAGACAGCCGTGCGTTTTTTTGTTTCCGGCTCCAGGACCCGATCGAGCGCAGATATGCTCATTTTGAGTTCAGGATATCCTCCACGACGCCGATCTGTTCCTGTTCGGCCTGTTCGGCAGCCTCTATCTCGGCGGGATCTTTCTCCCTCGAATGGCGTTCCAGCATAACCCGCGTCGAACCGCGACTCAGAAGCTCCTTCGTCGCGGGCCCCAGAGCGGCAAGGCGGCCGTCCCCGGGCGGGATGGCGCCAATGCGAGCGGCAAGTTCGGGATAGCGTTTGATGAAGATGCCCAGGTCCCACGTGTCGGGCGAACCGGGATTCTCGATTTTGATGCTCCGTATGCTGTCGGCCGCCTCGCCAAGACCGCAGATCACGCTCAGATACACGATCTTCTGCGCAGACGCGACCTCGACGCTCCCGAGCAGAAGGCGATTCTGCTGGCGGACCAGCCGGAAATAGCGCGGGCGCAGGCTCGACGCAACCACCACGGTCCCCCCATCCCCGCAGTATTTTTTCGCTTCGGCCCGGACCTCTTCCGGGAGTGTGTCCAGGACATCCCGCGTCACCAGCACGCACGGCTCGGACAGGACGCAGCCTTCGATCTCCAGGACTTCCGATATCGCGCCGGACTCGACCTCCTCGGGCGTGGAGCGGCAGGATGCGGCGCCCGCGCAGACCAGCAGGCAGAGAATCGAAAGGAGGATGTTCGTTTTCATGTGCGGGACGTGTTGTTTCATGCGCAGAATCGATTGTCGGACGGATGCCGGCGGGAACCGGGCGGCAGGGATAATAATATGGTTCTCCGGTCGCCGTATTTCAAGCGTGAAAAGCATCCCGGGATGCTTTTTTTAAGTCTTTTATGTTTTTTTTCGAAAAAAAGTCGGTTTTCGGGTTGTACTGCGGCGTTTTTGGATTAGGTTATGATATCTGTTTTTTTCCGACCCTTTACGCGCAGTATTTAGATAACATGAAAATCCGCCAGCCAATCAAGCCGCAGCCCGATGTTCAAGCCATCGAACCACCGAAGAAACCGGCCATGCCGGAACTCGCTGTTTTCTGCCTTTTCGCATTCATGATTACGCTTTTCGGCCTCATCATGCTCTATTCCACCTCGTTCGTCACGCAGGGCAGCACATATTTCTGGAAACAGCTCACATGGATGCTCATCGGCCTGGCGGCGGGAACCGGGACGATCCTGATCGGCAGCAAACGCCTTTCCGAGTGGAGCCCCCTCATGATATTCCTGCTGGAAATCCTCCTGATCTGGGCGCTTTTCTGCAAGCCGATCAACGGTGCCAGGCGGTGGATCCAGGTGGGGGGCATGACACTCCAGCCGTCCGAGCTGGGCAAAGTCGTCATCACGCTCTTCATGGCGAAATTTCTTTCTACGCGCACGCGTGCGCTCGAGAGTGAACCGTTCCGGAAAGTCATGTTCCCGAGCGCGGTCTGGGTTGGGCCGGTCATCCTGCTGGTGCTGCTCGGCGAAGACCTCGGGACGACCGTGCTGCTCGGCTCGCTGTATCTGCTGATGCTGTTCGTGGCCGGCATACGGCTGCGGTACATCCTGCCGATCGCGCTGATCCTCCCGGTGGGTGCGTATTTCTTCATCAAGGCGTTCGATCCGATGCGCTGGGCCCGCCTCACCGTGTTCCTGGACGCCGAGACCTACAGGATGACCTCGGGCTACCAGCTGTGGAACTCCCTGCTGGCACTGGGATCGGGCGGCTGGACCGGAGTCGGCTTCACGGAAAGCCGCCTGAAACTGCTGTACCTCCCGGAAAACCATACCGACTTCATCCTGTCCATCGTAGGCGAGGAGCTCGGGTTCATCACGCTACTGACCGTCATCGTCGCGTATTTGATCCTCGTCTACGTCGGGCTGCGCATCAGCGTGAAGGCCCGCACGCGCCAGGGCATGCTGATCGCATTCGGCATGAGCATCTTCATCGGCATGCAGGCGCTGATCAACATCGGCGTCATCACGGCGGCATTCCCGACCAAGGGCATGCCGGCCCCCATGATAAGCTACGGTGGGAGCAACCTGCTCGCATGCCTCATCGCGGTGGGCTGCGTCGCCGCCGTGGCGATCGACACTGCCATACCGGATTACCCGGACAAGCTGCTGGACTGGGCCGGGAAACGCCTTCACATCAGCCGTTCCTCCGCCGCGGGGGAAGCCGGGCAACCAACTTGAAGCAGGAGTAGCAACATGCAGGAACTGAATCGGCTTATCGTCAGCTGCGGCGGCACCGGAGGCCATTTCAACCCGGGACTGAGTACGGCTTGCGCATTCCGCGATGCGGGCGGGACCCCCCTGCTCATCCTCGGCGGCAAGCATTTCGACGAGCAGTCGAAGACCGCGGAAAAAAACGGCATCGAATTCCGGCGCGTCTCCTGCGCGCCGCTTGCAAAAAACCCGGTCGGCGCGTTCCGTTTCCTCTCGCAGCAGATGAGAGGCGTCCGTGAGGCGCGCGCCATCTTCCGCGAATTCAAACCGGATGCAGTCCTTTCCATGGGAGCATTCCCGTCCATCCCGGCCTCCATCGCCGCCTGGCGCAGCGGCATCCCGCTCTTCCTGCACGACGGCAACGCCCGCATCGGGAAATCCAACCGCGTCTTCAGCCGCATCGCATCCGGCATCGCCCTTTCCTTCCCCGCCGTCAACGCGAACACCCTGCACTGCTCCTCGGCTGTGACCGGGCTCCCGCTCCGCAAGGCGCTGCTGGAGGACGTCCCTGCGTCAAAGGCGGAGGCCGTCGCCCGGATCAATGCCACGCGCGGAACGGCATTCGCACCCGACCGCCCGGTCGTCCTCGTGTTCGGCGGTTCGCTGGGCGCTGCGGCCATCAACGAGAATTTCACGGTCCCGATCGACCATCCGGGCGCGAAATCTCTTCAGGTCATCCACCTCTCCGGCCCAGGCAAATACGACGCCATTCACGACAAGTATTCCGCCTGCGGCGTCAACGCACTTACGCTCGAATCCGCCTCGGACATGCAGAACCTCTACATGGCGGCGGACCTCGTGGTGTGCAGGGCCGGGGGAAGCACCGTCTCCGAGCTCGCCATCTTCGGACGCTACGCCGTCCTGATCCCGTACCCCTACGCCGCGGAAGGCCACCAGGACGACAATGCGCGCCTGCTGGCAAAGACCGGCGCCGCCCGGATCGTCCCGAACGCCGAATGCTCCCCCTCCCTCTTCCGCTCCATCCTCGCCGAATTCCTGGACGATCCCGGCAAATTCCGCGAGGCGGGGAAAAATGCATGCTCCATGGCGCAGCCGCGTGCCGCGGCCAACGTCATCGACTTCATCGATTCCTCCCTGAAAACCGCCCGATCCAGGGCATGACATAACACCCGGAAGCTCCTCCGCCATGAAAATACGTTGCCCACAATGCATGCGAATCAGCGAGATCCCACATGTCGGCCATGGCAGGATCGCCGTCTGCGCCTGCCAGGCCACGTTCCGCATCGACGATTCGACCGTCGTGGAGGAGTTTTCCCTGCCCGACCTGCCCCCGCCGGAGTCCATCGGCCGCTACTCCATCGTGCGCTACCTCGGGCGCGGCGCGCTGAATTGCGTCTACGAGGGGATCCATCCCGAGCTCCGAATCCCCGTGGCGGTCAAGACCCTTCTCCCGGAATACGCCGCCGACATGCCCTCGCGCGACCAGTTCCTCCATGCCGCGAAGATCTGTGCAAAGGTGGACCATCCGAACGTCGTGAAGGTCTACGAGACCGGCAGAGACGGAAACGGCATCCCGTTTCTGGCCATGGAATTCCTTTCCGGCGGCTCGCTGGCGGACCGAATGCAGGACCATTCCTGCCTGTCCGCAAAGGAAACGGCGGAAATCGGCGCGCAAATCTGCCGTGCGCTGGCCGCAACCGCAAAGCTCGGCATCGTCCACCGCGACATCAAGCCGGACAACATCATGCTCTCCGCCGACGGGAAATACAAGCTGACAGACCTCGGGCTCGCAAAGGCCGACGCGGCGGCAACGCACGGAAACGGCGCCTGCGTCCTGGATGAAAACGCCCCTGTGAAAACGGCGCGGAAAACGAGCTTCGGCACGCTGGAATACATGTCGCCGGAACAGTACATCGACACGGAGTCCTGCGACATCCGGTCCGACATCTATTCCCTCGGCGTGACGATGTACCAGCTCGCAGCCGGACGGCTCCCCTTCGAGACGCAGACCCGTTCCGAACTCCGCCACATGCACATCTCCGTCGAACCGCTCGTCCCCAGCACATATGTGCACGGCATTCCCATCGACTTCGACTACATCGTCATGCACTGCATCCAGAAAAGGCCGGATGACCGCTACCACACGCCGGAGGAACTTCTCGCGGACCTCGAGGCGTTTCTCAAGGATGCTCCGCTCCCCTCGACCACGTGCGGAGCCGTCCCCTTTGTTCGGACGGCGCTGTCGGACAACCGACCCGTCGAGAAGACGGGACACCCCCATTCCGCCTTCCTTCACGTCGCCGCGGGAGTGCTCGTCCTGCTGATCCTGGCGGGCGCAGGACTGCTGTTCCTGCTGGAGCGCTCCAAGGCGGCACAACGCCTGAAACAGCCGCCCCCGACGGAATCCGTGCCGGAAGCCGTACCTGTCATGGCCCCGGGCCAGGAGGAAGCAACCATTCCCTCCTCGCGCCCGTCCACGAAAGCGCTTGATGCGGAGATCTCGATCGAGGGAGATGAAAGCAGCATGAAGGCGTCCGCATTTTTCGAAGACGCGAAAACCGCCGCCGCACAGGCGTTGAAGGACGGTTTCGGGTTTCAGAGGGCCATCGACGATCTGGAAAGCTTCACCGCGTCCGAAGACTACTCTCTGGAGGCGCTGGGTCTCATCTCCGAACTCAAAAAAGCGTCCGATTCGGCAGTCGGAACCCTCATGGCTTCTCTGAACGAAAAAGCCGACCGCCTCATCAGGGCCGGCAATTTCAACGGCGCGATCAACGTCTACAACACCGACATCGGCGAGCTCGCGCCGGAATCGAAGACCGCCCGCGAAAAGAAGATCCGGGAGATCGAACAGATGCTCCGGGATGCCGAGAGCATTCCCGCGGACTCCGGGTCCGAAGCGCAAGAGGAGAACCGTCCATGAACCCGAACAGCTCCGGGCAGAAGCTTCCCCTCATCCTCGTCTGCGGCCCGAATCCCTCCTGGCAGAAGACGCTCGTCTTCGATGAATTCCTCCCCCGCGAAGTCAACCGCGCGAAGGAACGCGACTGCCGGGCGTCCGGCAAGGGCGTGAACTTCTCCCGTGCCGTCCGCACCTGGGGGACCGCCCGTCCGTTCGTCTACCAGTTTTCCGGCGGGGCAGGCGGACAGCGCCTCGAAGACTGGCTGCGGGACGAGGGCATCGAATCCTCCAGCCTCAGGATCGGAGGGGAAACGCGCTGCTGCACCACGGTCCTCTGCACGAAAACGGCTTCCATGACCGAACTGATCGAACCGTCCCCGGCCGTCACCTCGGACGAGGCGGAACAGCTGCGGAGCCGCATTCTGGGCACCCTCCCGGATGCCGACGCCATGGCGCTCTGCGGGACACTCCCCGCCGGGCCGCTCGACAACTTCTACGCCGGACTCGCCGCGGAGGCCGTCCACGCCGGGAAGCCCGTGCTGGTCGATTCGGTGGCGCACCTCCATGAAACGCTCGCCGCCGGCGCTCCATACTTGAAGATCAACTGCGCCGAACTCCTCTCCGTAACCGGCGCATCCGATCCCGAGGCCGCCGCGCTCGGCCTGCTGCAGCGGTTCCCGCTGCAGTACGTAGCCATCACGGACGGACCGGACCGGGCGTTCATCGCCGGCCGGGATGCCGTCCGCCGCATCTCCATCCCCCCGCTTTCCGGCGTCCGCAACCCAATCGGCGCGGGCGACGTCTGCTCCGGCGTCATGCTCTCCGAGCTTCTCGCGGGCTCCGACCCGACGGAAGCCTTCGCCGCCGGACTTGCGGCCGCCTGCGCGAGCTGCCTGACGCAGTACGCCGCGGATTTCGACCGGGAGGAGGCCCTGCGGATCCGGGACGGGATGCGGATCGAATTCGTCACTCCCTGCACATAACGACTCGAAACAAATCTTTCATACCTGAAAAACACAACAGAAAGGAACACTTGAAATGAGCTCCAACACCTCCGGCGGATTTCTCCGCGGATGCCTGATCGCCTTCGGCGTCTTCGTCCTCGTCTGCTTCATCGGCTTCATCGCCCTCTTCGCCTGCATCGGCGCCATCGCCGGCATCGTTGGGGAGAGCACTGCGGCGTTCAAGCCCGGCGCCGACGATTTCACCACCGAATTCATCAGCGGCAACGCCGACGCGGAAAACCGCATCGCCGTCATCGACGTGAAGGGCACGATCACCAGCGACGCCGAGACTTTCGGTGAAGTCATCGCGAACTCGAAAAGCATCGTCAAGCTCATCCGCGCCGCGAAGGACGATGAAAACGTGAAGGCGATCATCATCGACCTCGACACCCCCGGCGGCGAAGTCACCGCCTCCGACGAGATCTACCACGAGCTCAAGCTCTGCGGCAAGCCCGTCGTCGCCATGATGAATACGCTGGCGGCCAGCGGCGGCTACTACGTCGCCTGCGGCGCGAACAAGATCGTCGCGAACCGGAACACCCTGACCGGCAGCATCGGCGTCATCATCTCCAGCGTGGACATCACCGGACTCCTCGACTGGGCCAAGGTCAAGCCCGAGTTCTACACCTCCGGCAAGATGAAGGCCATGCTCAATCCGGCCACCCCCACCACGGAGGAGGAAGCCAAGATCGTCCAGGCGCTCGTCATGGACGTCTACAGCGATTTCGCCGGCATCGTCTCCGAAGCCAGGAACATCCCGCTGGAGAAGATCACGAAGGGCGAACTCGGCGACGGCCGCATATTCGACGGCAAACAGGCGCTTGAAAACGGCCTCGTCGACGAACTCGGCTATTTCTCCTCCGCCGAGGACGCCGCCCTCGAACTCGCCGGGCTCACCCGCGACAACTGCTGCATCGAACGCTACAAGAGCAGCTCCTCCCTCGCCGACCTCCTCGGCCTCTTCGGCGTGAAGGCGCAGCCCGTCACGTTCAACTCGCTCCTCTCCGGCACGAACGTCGTCCTGCCGAAGGCCGGCTGCCCGTACTACCTCTACACGGGTTTCTGATCCCATCCTCCTTCCGCGTGCGCCATGAGAGATTTTGAACAGGAAGTCAGGAACGCCGCCGGACCGCTCCCGCCGATCCAGACGGAGGAGTTCTCCTGGTCCCTCGCCAGGCACTACCTCTTCCGTTTCTGCCGCCGGGCGTATTTCATCCGGTACTACCTCGCGCAGGGGGGCTGGGACGCCTACTCCCACACCCTCGCGCGCGAGGCGTATTTCAGCAAGTATCTGCTTCCGTTCGACACATGGCTCTCGCACACCCTCCGCGACTCCATCCGCGAGGCGTTCGCCAAGATGAGCGCCGGTTCGCCCGGGCACAAACGCCGCGGATTCGGCTTCTACCTCCTGCGCCAGATCGGCAAGGCCACGGCCGACCTGCAGATCAGCCTGAAGAACCGGGAATACCTCTACGACGCGAAACGCCCGGCAATCCTGGAGCACCACCTCGGGATCGGCGACTTCGCCGACGTTGACAAGCTCACAGCCATGGCAGTCTCCATCCTCGGCGACGCCTATGCCATGCTCGCCCGGTCCGACATCATCGCCGACCTCTCCAACATCAGCTTCGTCGACCTCCGCACCGACGACGTCTTCATCAGCATCGACTACAAGGGGTTCCCCGTCTGGCTCGCCCCCGGCCTCATCTATTTCCACGACGGCGCCGCCTCGGCCATCAACGCCGAAGTCCGCCTCACCGGACGCGAGAACGACACCGACTTCTTCGCCAGGATCGGACGGCTGGACTCGCTTTTCGCGCTCTATTGCGCCGGGCGCTATCCAGGATTCCCCGTCAACATTACCACGTTCACATTCTCGCAGGAGCTCTCCAGCGTCGTCTACAACCTCTTCGAGCCGGACATCGAGTCCCTGATCGACCAGAGCAGCGCGGAGATGCTCGCGCTCATCGACAAGGACGGCCTCGCTCACCCGGAGGACTTCCCGCCGTGCGAAAACCGCGAGATGTGCCGCAAGTGCCGCTACCAGTCCGCGTGCAGGCTGCTGGAAAACGCCGTCTCCGAAAACGGGAATCCGGTCTGAATCCGAGGCGAAACCATGATCCAGGATTCCGGCGAAACATTCCGCGTCGTCTCCGACTACGAGCCCGCGGGCGACCAGGCCGACGCCATCCGGCAGCTGAAGGAGAACCTCGACCGCGGCATCCGCCACCAGACGCTCCTCGGCGTCACGGGCAGCGGCAAGACCTTCACGCTTGCGAAACTCCTCGAATCCGAGCTGAACCGCCCCGCGCTCGTCCTCTCCCACAACAAGACGCTCGCCGCCCAGCTCTACAGCGAGTTCAAGGCGTTCTTCCCCTCGAACGCCGTCGAGTATTTCATCAGCTACTACGACTACTACCTGCCCGAGTCCTACATCCCGCAGACCGACACCTACATCGCCAAGGACGCCAGCATCAACGACAACATCGAGCGCCTCCGCCTCAGCGCCACCGCGTCCCTGCTCGAACGCCGCGACACCCTCGTCGTCGCCAGCGTCTCCTGCATCTACGGCCTGACCTCGCCCGAGGACTACGACTCCATGAGCCTCCGCCTCGCCGCAGGCGACGAGCTCGACCGCGACCTCTTCCTCCACATGCTCGTCGCCATCCAGTACGAACGCAACGACATGGCGCCCGAACGCGGCCAGTTCCGCGTGCGCGGGGACTGCGTGGACGTCTTCCTTTCGCAGAAGGAGGAATTCCTCCGCGTCGAGTTCTGGGGCGACACCATCGAATCGCTCTCCCGGCGCGACCTCGTGACGGGCAACGTGATCGCACAGTGCCGCAAGGCGCTCATCTTCCCCGCCCGCCATTTCGTGCTGCCGCAGGAGAAGATCGACGCCGCCATGAACGGCATCATGGAGGAGATGCGCGTCTGCGTGCAGAAATTCGAGCAGGAGGGCAAGCTCGTCGAGGCGCAGCGCCTCTACCAGCGCGTGAACTACGACGTCGAGATGATGAAGGAGATCGGCTACTGCCCCGGCATCGAGAACTATTCGCGCCACCTCTCCGGCCGCGCCCCCGGCTCCCGCCCGTTCTGCCTCGTCGACTTCATGCCGAAGGACTATCTGCTCTTCATCGACGAATCCCACGTGACGCTCCCCCAGCTCCAGGCCATGTACAAGGCCGACCGCAGCCGCAAGCAGACGCTCGTCGACTACGGGTTCCGCCTCCCCTCCGCCATGGACAACCGCCCCCTCACCTTCGAGGAGTTCCTCGGGCTCACCGGCGACACCGTGTACGTCTCCGCCACCCCCGGAGACTACGAGATGAAGATGTGCGGCGATGCCGTGGTGGAACTGGTCGTGCGCCCGACCGGCCTGCTCGACCCGCCCGTCGAAGTCCGCCCGCTCGCCACCCAGATCGACGACGTGATCGCGGAGATCAGGGCCACTGCGGCCGCCGGGGCACGTTCGCTCGTCGTCACGCTCACCAAGAAAAGCTCCGAGCGCCTCGCCGACTACCTGTCCGACGTCGGCATCCGCGTAAAATACCTCCACTCCGAGATCGACGCCATCGAACGCGTGAAGATCCTGAACGAACTCCGACGCGGCGACTTCGACTGCATCGTCGGCATCAACCTCATCCGCGAGGGCATCGACCTCCCCGAGATCCGCCTCGTCGCCATCCTCGACGCCGACAAGGAAGGCTTCCTCCGCTCCCGCCGTTCCCTCATCCAGGTCGCCGGACGCGCCGCCCGAAACGCCGACGGCCGGGTGATCCTGTACGCCGACAACATGACCGACAGCATGAAGGCTCTCATCGAAATTACCGAGGCCCGCCGCGCCAAGCAGAACGCCTACAACGCCGAGCACGGCATCGTCCCCCACACCATCATCAAGCCCCCGCGCGAGAGCATCGCCGAGATCATCGGAGCCGCCCAGCCCGAAAAATCCATGTCCGCGCCCGCCGCCGCTGGCTCCTCCCGCGCCTACACCTTCCACGAACCCGGCGCGCCCTACAACACCGGGCTCAAGACCCGCCCCGCCAAAGGGAAGAAGGGACGCGGCATGAAGGGGCAGCCCGTCACGCTCAGCGAGACCGAGGAGATCCTGAAGCAGACCGGAGCCGCCAGCATCGACGAACTCGTGCTCGAGCTCGAATCCCAGATGCTCGAGGCGGCGGAGGCGCTCGAATTCGAACGCGCCGCCCAGCTCCGCGACCGGATCCGCTCCCTCTCGAAAGACCTCGAAGCCCCGCCGTTCTGAACAATTCCTCCATCGTCATTTGAAATCACCTCTTCCATATGATATATTATTAAAAAAACCGAACAAAAAATACACCTCATCCATCCCTTTTCATACTCCCGGAAACCACCCCATGAATCCGCGCCACCTGAAAGCATCCTTCCTCCCCGCCCTCGCGCTTCTTGCGGCTTTGCTCGTTTCGTCCTGCGCCTCCAGCGAACGCATGGAACGCATCGGCTGGGATGCCGATTCCTACTCCGCGCCGAAGTCCAGCCGCATTTCCGGCGGCAAGTTCGACGAAGCCGTCGCCACGCTCCGCACGCCCGTCGGCCTCAAGGACCGCCAGGTCAACATCTGGCCGTTCTGCACCGTGAACAGCCGCTACGTCAGCATCCTGTGGCCGTTCATCGACTGGGACGATTTCGGCATGGCCGTCCGCCCGTTCTACAACCAGGAGGGAAACGACTGCTCCATCCTCTTCCCGCTCTCCTCGTGGAATACCGTCGACGGCGAAGGCTGGGCGCTGAACGCCTACTGGAACGAGGACTGCTACGGGATGTTCCCGTTGTTCCACGCGGGGAAGGACGAGGGCGATTTCTGGTTCGCCGGACCGCTCTTCGGCAACGGCGGACGCGTCGGCCTCGTCCCGATCTGCTACTTCGGGGAGAATTTCCGTTTCATCGGCCCGGTCTGGTGGACACACGAGGAAGCCAAACCCGACGACGACCCGGACAAGAAGGTGTCGCCGGATTTCGGCCTTTTCCCGATCTACTGGAAGATCGGCAGCGGGTCCGCCCTTTTCCCGCTCTATCTCCACATCCCGCATGACACGTTCCTCTCTCCTCTGCTCTGGATGGGCACCAGCCCGATTTACGACGGATGGGGCAACGGCCAGTACCTTTTCCTCGGCTATTGGCGCAACGACTGGGAACGGCACGGATTCTTCCCGTTCTACAAGGTCAACAAGAAAGACGATGCGTTCAACCACGTGCTCCTCTGGTGGTGGGACCACAACTCGAAGGACTGCGGGCTTTTCCCGTTCGCGTGGTTCGACGAGGACGGCGGCATCATCCTCCCCTTCGGCAAGTGGGAGAACCGTTCCGCAACGGGCATGAACGGCGAGGAGGAGACATGGACGGAGGGCAACATCCTCCTGCTCGGCTACTGGGGCCGCCACGCCTGGGGCGTTTTCCCGTTCTTCCGCGGCTCGTCGGCCGAGGAGGACATGAAGTACGTCGGCCCGCTGTGGTGGGCTTACGGCGAGGAGGAACGCGAGTACGGCTTCTTCCCGTTCTTCCGCGTCGAGCGCAGCCAGGGCAAGACGAACAGGAGCTACCTCTTCCCCGTTTACAGCTGGGAGAAGGACCGCTACGGTTCCGAATTCACCTCCATCCCGTATTTCCGCGAGGACTACGAATACCCCGCGCACCGCGTGACCACGTCCGTCCACGGCCGCCGCTACCTCATCTACGCCACGCACGAAACGCGCGGCAACCGTTTCAGCGGAGCGTTCGACCGCGACGACTATATTCCGCGCTGGGGCTATTCCCCGTCCTACCTTGCCGCCGTGAAGGCGCGCATGCAGGAGGACGACCTCACGGGCGAGGAGGCCCGGACCCGGGTGGACGATGAAGTCGCCTCGAACTGGGAAACGCACACGACCGCCCTGCATCCGTTCTTCGAGTGGACCGGCTCGAACGAGGGCGAACGCGATCTGCGGCTGCTCTTCTATCTCTTCGGATTCGACCGCGACAGGGACTCCAGCTCGAACTGGCTGCTCTGGCATATCCTGTTCACCTCCGGCTCCGAAAAATCCCGGGACAGCTACGGATTCGAACGGACGTCCGCCTACACCAACATCCTGGGCGTCTTCCCCTACTGGTTCCGCGACACCGAGGCCGCGGACCGGGATGCCATGTACGGGGGCGGCACGCGCGGCTACATCGACGAGTGCATCGAGCAGCTCCTGAGGCGCGCCCTCATGGAGGACGGCTCCGAGGAAAGCATTCTGTGGAGCCAGGACCTCTACACCGACTACATCGGAAAGAAATACGTGCCGAACCCGAAGGCGGCGTCCGCCCCGCGCCAGGCCGCCGGGCCGTTCTCGCCCGCGCCGGGCACCGAGGCGAAATCCGCGTCCGTCATCCGGCCGCCCCAGGTCCGGCAGATCATCCACGGCGTCCCGAACGAGGATGTCTTCCGCGCCTGCGGCATGGACCGCGCGCTCTCCGGCGAAATGACCGCGAAGGAGGCGGAGGACACGGCGAAACGCCTCATGGAGGCCGCCCTGAAGCTGCATACCGAAAACGGCACGAACGTCCAGACCCGCTACGGGTTCTTCCCGCTCTTCGGCGTGGACCGGACCGTGTGCGAGAAGGACGGCGAAACGACGCCCGTCTCCACCGAAGTCCTGACCCCGCTGACCTACACAAACATCGAGGGAAACGAGTCCACCACGAAAGTCCTGCTCGGCCTCCTCGGCGAATGCTCCAGCGAAACGCATTACACCCACGCAAACGGACACGCGAGCACGGACGACGATTTCTCCACGCTCGTGCTCATCCGTTCCAGCACCGAATGCCGCCCCAGAACCTATGGGATGGAGGCGCTGAACGGACTTGCAAAACTTCTCCGCGAACGGCCCGCCGCGGACAAGGATCCCGTCCTCGCCGCGATCTGGGACCTCCAGGTCACGGGCAGCTGCGACGACACGCTGAAGAAATACGCGCGGTTCAAGGAGATCGTCGCCGCCGTCACCGCCTTCCGCGACGGCGCGCGCTCCGCCGCCGACACGCAGGCCATGCTCGACAATGTCGTCCGCTGGGAGAACGAGTATTTCTGGGAAGGCGACGAGGTCTCGACCGCCTCCGGCTTCTACCCGTTCGTCTTCTGGGACAAGGACTGCCTCGACCGCAACGGCGAAATCTCCAACATCTCCAGGTCCTGGTTCGTTCTCCCGCTCCTCTCCGGCGGCACATCCTCCGACGAGGGTTCCTCCCTCGGCATCCTCTGCCCCCTGCTCTATTTCGGCGCGTCGCAGCAGCATGACGAGGCGATCCCCGAACCGTACCGCGTCATGAACGCGCACGTCAATGCGCTCCAGGCGTCCCACAGCGGATTCCCGGTCCGCGGACGCACCGACCGTTACGCCCTGTTCACGGTCAACACCAGCGACGAGACGTTCCTCCAGTGGAAACCCGGCACGCCGGACGCGGTCCCCGACATCTACGCCGGGTTGTACCAGCTGTACAAGATGAACATCGTTTCGGGGTTCACCGCCATCGAGCTCGGCCAGCTGACCATCACCGAAGTGCTGGACCTCCCCGCGGACAGGGACAACCAGGACCTGGCGCAATACAAGCGGATCCTGAACAGCGTCCTCGACGCCATGAAGAAAGCCGGCATGAAGCCGTTCGACCGGAACGCCCTCCTGCGGGACACGCTCGAAGCGAAGCTCCGCGAGCTCGCCGCCGAACACATCCACACCCGGACCGTCTCCGGGTTCAACACCGGATGCGGCATCCTGTCCTCCTCCTTCTCCTGCGAGGAGACCGGCGACTACCAGACGAAGGTCCTCTTCGGCCTCGGCGCGAACAGCCAGAAGCTCGGCGAGAAGGAACACCGGAGCATCCTCGGGTACCTCTACAACATGGATACCGACGGCGTGAATACCCGCAAGTTCATCTTCCCGTTCATCACCACCAAGGACGCCCCCGGATTCCACGAGTGGTCCTTCCTCGGCGGCCTCTTCGAACGCTCCGTCGAGGACGGCAAAACCGGCGGCCGGATCTTCTTCTTCCCCTACGGCAACCGCCCGGGGAAATGACGACCGCCGACCGCTTCCCGCATCCGTCCCGCTTTATTTCTTTTTTCGAAAAAACAGGCGGGCGCGGGTTGAAAAAAGCCGCGCGCGGGCTATATTGTTAATAGGGAGCGGCGTTTCCCGTCTGATGTGCGGAATACAGTCACGCTGCGCCGAGTCAAGATGACTGAAAGAAAGGATGATGTACTGAAATGATCCGCCCTGCAATCCATGTTCCGATCACCCCGGTCCCTCCGGTCGAGGACGGCGAACAGCGTTTCCTCATTTGCCCCGTCTGCGGCGAAATGCTCGCCCAGCCGGACGTCGAGTCGTTTCCCCGCTGCCCCTACTGCGACCATATATTCGCGAAGGACCAGGCGCTGGAGGATTTCCTGCTGGAACCCACGGTAAAGGCATGGGTGCGCAGCCAGGACATCCTGCCCGCACAATTCCGCCTCGACGACATCGTCGAGCCGTGACCCCGTCCGCATGCGCCCCGACATCCGCCTGATCGCCGTCGACCTGGACGGCACACTGCTCAACGACCGCAAGGAAGTCCCCCCGGATTTCGTCCCCATGGTGGACGCCCTGTATCCGCGCGGCGTGCGGTTCGTCATCGCCAGCGGACGCCAGTATTTCAACCTCGCCGCCATGTTCTCCGGCATCGCGGACAAGCTCTTCTTCTTCTCCGAAAACGGCGGGCTCGTGTTCGACGGCGCGGAAAACATCTTCTGCCGCCCGCTCCCGGACGACATCCTGCCCGCGCTCTACCGGACCGGCTCGGCGATCCCGGCGACCACGGTCCTGTGCGGCGTGCAGTCGGCGTATATCGACAGCGCGTGCGATCCCGTCGGACGCGAGAATACCGCGATCTACTACCGGAAACGCACGTTCGCGGACGATCCGCTTGCCGCCGTCGCCGCCGCGGGCGACTCCGTGGTGAAGGTGGCGGTGTTCGACCCCGTGAGCGCCGCGGAACGCTGCGAGCCGCATTTCGCGCCATTCCGGGACCGGCTGAAAGTCACGCTGGCGGGGCAGAGCTGGATCGACATCATGCGCTCCGACGTGAACAAGGGCATCGCAATCGAATTCCTCCAGCGGCGCCTCGGGCTCGCGCCGGACCAGTGCATGGCGTTCGGCGACTACCCGAACGATCTCGAAATGATCCGGCAGGCCGGGTTCAGCTACGGCATGGCGAACGGGCATCCCGACCTGCTCGCCGCCGCACGGTTCCGCGCGCCGTCCAACGAGGATGACGGCGTGATGCGCGTACTGCGCGAGACCTTCCCCGACGCCCTCCCCGGATAAACAACACTGCTTTGTCACCCCGCATCGCGCAGGCGGCGAAGCAGGCGACCGCATTGCAGAACGCCTCCGTCCGGGCTTCCGCGGTTCGATCCCGGACGCGGATCCCCTGCAGTTTTGATTGACCTGGTGCATATACGGCACATCGATAACTTTTCTTTATCAAACTATACCGAATGATTATTTTTGTTTCTATCTTGAGCGGATTATATTATATTCCGTCTTTTCAATCATTTCCTCCCGCTTTCCTTCATGACGATTCCAACACGGCCCCTTGACGCCCCATGAAAAAGATCCCCCTTTCGACTCTGCTCCTGTTCTTCTTCGCCGCCGTGGTCTACGCCGTCGGCGCCGCCACGCGCGCCGGCGTGCCCGGCATGGTGTATGACCGGATCCGTGAATCCCTGCACATCACCGCCGCCCAGACGTCCGGCATCTCCAGCGCGGGCGTTTTCGGCTGCATGGCGTTTCTCGGCATTTCGGGCATCCTGACCGACCGGTTCGGCTGGCGGCGGGTCATCCTCGCGGGCATCGTCCTGCAGGTCTTCGGCGAATGGCTCCTGTACACCTTCACGCAGCTCCCGGTCATCTACGCGGGGGCATTCCTCAACGGCGGCGGCCGTACCATCGGCTATTTGACGCTCCTCAAGTTCCTCGACATGGAGTTCGACCGCAAATACTTCTCCGTCCTCATCGGCGTCTTCTACATTTTCAGTTACGGCGGCACGCTTCTCGGCTCCTCCCCGTTCGCATCTCTCGCCGCCGACTACCCCTGGCAGACCATCCTGCGCTGGTGCAACCACCTGACGACCGCATGCGGCGTCGCCGTCGCGGCATGCCTGCTCTGTTCCGCCCGCGCCGCCCGGAACGCCGCCGGGGTCAGAAAACGCGAGCCGTTCCCATGGAGCCAGATGCTCGTCCAGCTGAAGAAGCCGCAGTGCGTGGGGGTGTTCTACTGCGCCGCCACAGGGATCGTGATCTACTGGTCCTGCCTCAGCGTCTTCGGCAAGAAATACCTCTCCGACGTCTGCGGCGCCGAAGCCGGCGCCATTGGCGTCATGAACACCCTTGTGATGATCGAAATGATCTTCGCCGGGTCCGTCAGCTTCCTCTTCGGCAACCGCCGGAAGGTCTTCCAGGCCGCCGGATGCGCCCTGCTCGCCCTCGGATGCGCCGTCCTCTTCTCCGGGACGTTCCTGCCCGTGGGCTCCGCGCTTCACGCCGCCCGGGCAGGGTTCCTGCTGCTCGGCGCGGGCTACGGCTTCACCTGCATCCACATTTCCGCCTGCCGCGAATTCGTCCCCGCGGCGTTCTCCGCCAGCGCCATCGCGTTCGTGAACTTCTGCGCGAACATCCTGATCATCGTCCTCTCGCAGGTCGCCGGCTCGATCTTCGACCGGTTCAAGGCCGCGGATTCCCTGCTCGCCGCCCCGCCTGCCTTCCGACTCATCCTCGCGATCTGCCTCATCCTCGCGGTCCCCGCCGCCGTCGCCGCGTTCTTCCTGCGCGACTCCCGCGGCCGGAACATCAGCGCGGAGCTTTAACCTTCGGAGCTTTCCCTATGGACAAAGAAGAAGAAAACAAACACAATGAAAAGTCGCATGTGAACCAGGAAACGGTGGACGCCATCGCGGAGGGGCATCGCCTCGCAAACGATCCCGATGCACCGGTCTTCCACGACATGGAAAGCCTGATCAAGTCATTGGAATCGTAAAGAACAAAGTTGGTTTCACCGCTTGACAAACACGGAAAAGGTGTTTTTTAGGACATATCGTTCCTTGATCCGGGAGAAACAAATCATGCAGCGATCCATCTCCAGTGAAACCGCCCCAAAACGATCCGAAAACGAAAACGGCTTCGGTCATGCCTGTTCGCGTTCCTCGGGTATCTCGCCGTTTCCCTTGTCATCGTCTGCTTCACCGGCGGCTGCTGCGCGGTCCGGGCGTGGAAATACACCGACCCGAGATTATCCGACCTGGACCGCCGTCATTACGACCTGTCCTCCGACGGCCGGGAGATCGTCTATTCCTCCGTGCAGAGGATCTGGCACAAGGATGCCTGGGGCGACTGGGCCAGGACAACGCAAGGCCGGAAATTCGGGAAACGGATCCCGGTCGATCCGGTCCCGGACGGAATGTTCCTCTTCACCCTGGTGGTCGAGGAGGATCCGTCCCAGCTGATCGCCTATCGGTATACCCTGGATGGAATGAACGAACCGTGGTGGGAACACAAAAGGGTTTTTTCCTGCCCGCTGGAACGCCTCGGCAAAGATGGATCCGCCATGGACGGTTCCGATACGGAAACGGGCTCCGGCAACGGTCCGGGCCCCGGCAGGGGAAACGATCGCATCCGGCCGGGCGACACCTTCCTGCTGAAGGTCAATCCCCACGATCTGCCGTCTCTGTCCGAGCCGTTTTTCGTTACGCCGGAACCCCAGATGGCGGTCCTTGTGTTTCCTCTCGGAAACGAGGGAAACCGCTATCGGATGCTGACCTCCGGCAGAGACCATAATCCGCAAGCCCCCCTGGTTGACACACTCGGAAGGCCTGCGGAAAATCTGGAACCGTTCGAAGAGGAATTCGACGCCATTGCGAAACAGGATGACAAACCAGGCAGGAACGGCTTCGACTCTTTCCTTTGCCTGGGCGGTCTCGTCCTGGATATCGTCCTGCTGCCCGCCGAACTGCTGTACGGAATCGGCTGGTGGATCGTTCACGCCTTCTGAACCTGTCCGCCGCGCGGCGCAACGGCATCCATTTTTCCGCATCTTTCGGCGGTTCGACTTGATTTTTTGCGTTTTTTATGCTATGTTATAGTTAATAGTTTTTCTTCCCCAACATTCACAAAAGGAAACGATTAACATGAAATTCAAAATCGGCGACATCTTTGCTGTCATCTACTTCCTCGCCTATACCTGCCTCGTCGTCTTCTTCCCGTGGAAATATTTTGATTCTTCTCTGAATCTCAGCCTCCAGTCACAAGGCATCCACTGGGTCGGTTTTTCCACAGACGGCCTCAAGAACTTCGGCAGCGTCGTCGGACAATACCCCTACATCTCCGGCTTCCTGAAGGTCGGACTCCTCGCCACGTTCGGTGAAATGATCAAGGTGCGCGGCAAGACCGGAAGCTGGAAGACCCCGGGCCTCTTCCTGAAGTTCATCGTCTGGGGCGTGTACGGCATGCTCTTCACCATCGCATTCGCGATTTTCGGCAAAGGCATCGGCTCCCTCATGACCATCAATCACGCCACCGGCGCCCCCTCCCCCGTCTGGCCGTTCCATTTCAGCAACAAAACGGTTCAGACCATCTTCCAGGGCTTCTCCACCTCTCTGTGGGCCAACCTCATTTTCTGCTTCCCGATGATGCTCAGCCACGAATACTGGAACACCTGCATCAACAAGAAGCGCTTCCTCGGCGGCGGCGAATTCCTCGAAGGCATCGACAAGCATGTCTGGGGTTCCTATCTGCTGAAGAGCATCGTCGTCTTCTGGATCCCGGCGCACACCATCACGTTCTCGCTCCCCGCCAACTACCAGGTCCTCATGAGCGCGTACCTCAGCCTCGCCCTCGGGTTCATCCTCACCATCAAGCCCAAAAAGAAAGCCGAGTGACCGCGATTCCCGATCCGGCTTTCCAGCACATACCAACAACCAATCGAAAGGCATATCACCATGAAAAAAATGCTCTTCACGCTCACCGTCGTCGCGGCCGCAGTCTGCGCCATGACGCTCGCCACCTCCTGCGAAAAGAAGGAGACCGCCGGCGAAAAGCTCGACAAGGCCATCGACAGCACCGAATCCGGCGTGCACAAGTTCACCAAGAAGGCCGAAGAGGCCGCCAAGGACACCAACGACGCCGTCGGCGACGCCATCAACGACACGTTCAAAAAGTAAGAAATTCTCTTCATGATGCCGGACCCGCCGCCATGCTGCGGCGCGGACGGCATTCGATGATCCTTCCCCGGTCCCGACATGCTCGGAGCCGGGGATTTTTTTCGTCGGGGGGAGTGCTCGCGGACAAGCCGAAGCCCGCTGAAAACAAGACTTATAGGGACCTATAAAACCTGTCTGACCAGGGGAAAAGGGGAACCATGTCTCCCGAAAAAACGCATACGTTTTCCAGCGGGAGAAATCCGCACTTTTTCCGAACAATGCAAAAAGAATGGAAAAAACGTGTTTTTTTCAAAACCAAGTATTTTTTAAAAAAAAACATTTGTATTCTTTTTTTCGGGCGTTATATTAACGGATGGAATACAATAAACGGAATCATGATGACGAATCGCAAACACAGTTTCTGTTCGACATCCGCACGAAATCAGGCGTGCTGCTCCGCCCCATTTTTTTCCCTGTTCAATTCCCCTCGATCTGAGGCAAATGCCCCTGTGATGCACGCAAGCCTTTCTTTTGTTTTAATAAAGGCTCGCTTCAACCCGGCAGATCGTTTCCGGTCTCCCTGTTTTCTCCCTTTCCGGATCCCGTGCGCTTCCGCATCCGCCCCGATGCGGCGGCTTTCTTGCGTCTTTTCCTGTTCAACTCAATCATAACCGAAATGAAAGGATGATACATGAAACTCAACCGAAACAGCAGCCGAATCATCATTGGCGTTTCCGTCTGCGTCCTGGCGGCGCTGCTTTCCACCTCCTGCGGGAAGGTCGGGAAGAAAGGCCAGAATGAATACGAACAGGGCCAGGCCGCCCTTGTCGCCCAGGATTACAAAACGGCGGTAACGCAGTTCGCCCTCGCCGCAAACAAGGGCCATGCCGGGGCACAGTATCAGGTCGGTCTCTGCTATGAGGAAGGCAAGGGCGTGGACGAGAGCAGGAGCGAAGCACTCAAATGGTTCAAACAGGCAGCCGAAAACGGCAATGCGGACGCGATGTACAAGGTCGGCGAAAGCTATCGTTTCGGGTATGGAAGTTATTATGAAGTCGAGGATCTCAATATCGATATGATCGAAGCCGTCAAATGGTATCGAAAAGCAGCAAAAGGCGGGAATCAGGACGCCAAGGCTTTCATTGATTCCATGAAAGATGTCAGTGATACGCTGAAGGCCGCCGAAAAAGGCGATGTGGAAGCGATGTGCGAGCTTGGCAAATGCTTTGAGGACGGCAAGGGCGTGAAAGAAAATAAGGCCGAAGCGTTCAGATGGTATCTGATGGCCGCAAACAAGGACTATGCCGATGCGCAGTATCGGATCGGCTTCTGCTATGGCCAGGGCAATGGCGTGAGAATGGATGCCTACGAAGAGGCCAAGTGGTATAAAAAGGCCGCCGAAAAAGGCCACGCGGGTGCGATGGATCAGCTTGCATTATGCTACAGTTTTGGCACCGGAGTACGGCGGGACAAGGACGAAGCGGAGAAATGGTCTAAGCTTGCAGAGGAAACCAGAAATAAAAGATGGCTGGATATAGACATACAGGCAGCTGAAAAAGGCAATACGGACGCAATGTACCGACTCGGCGAAAAATACCAAAACGGCAACGGGGTGAAGGAAGATAAGGCCGAAGCGTTCAAATGGTTCAAAAAGGCCGCGGAAAACGGCAATGCGGATGCAATGCTCCCGCTGGGCTGGAAGTATGCGAACGGCGACGGGGTGGAAGAAAATAAGGCCGAAGCGGTCAAATGGTATAAAAAATCAGCGGAAAACGGCAATATGACCGCAATGTACAACCTCGCTTTGATGTATGATCACGGCGACGGGGTGAAGGAAGATAAGGCCGAAGCGTTCAAATGGTTCAAAAAGGCCGCGGAAAACGGCAAGGAGAATGCATTTCTCCCGGTTGGTTGGAAGTATGATCACGGCGACGGGGTGAAAGAAGATAAGATTGAAGCGGAGAAATGGTTTAGAAAGGCGGCGGAAAACGGCAATACGACTGCAATGTACAACCTCGCTTTGATGTATGATCTTGGCGACGGCGTGAAGGAAGATAAGGCCGAAGCTTTCAAATGGTTCAAAAAGGCCGCGGAAAACGGCAAAGAGGATGCATTCCTCCCGGTTGGTTGGAAGTATGAGAACGGCGACGGGGTGGAAGAAAATAAGGCCGAAGCGGTCAAATGGTATAAAAAATCAGCGGAAAACGGCGAAACGATCGCAATGAACAACCTCGCCTGGATGTATCACGATGGCAACGGCGTGAAAACCGATAAAGCCGAAGCTTTCAAATGGTTCAAAAAGGCCGCGGAAAACGGCAATACGAATGCGATGAAGTGGCTTGGCGACTGCTATGAGAAAGGCGTAGGTGTGGAACAGGACGAGGCCGAAGCGGAAAAATGGCATAAACGCGCGGAAGCAGCGCGTGAGTAATCATGGCAACCCGGACAACAAACAGAATAACACGCAACCATCAAATACTACTAACCCCCTTTTCAACCAACTGAAAACGAGAAAGGAACAAAAATGATTTGTCCAAACTGCGGATCCCAGCTCGACCCCGAAACATCGGTATGTCCCATCTGCCTGAAGGAAGCGGAGCAAAAACTGTCTTCCCCGAAGACTTGCAGCTCTCAAAGTTCCACCTACCATCTTCCCAGCAAGAACCCGTTCAGTTTTTACGGCAGGGCGAAAAGAAAGGAATTCTGGTCGTATCTTATCGGCTATGTGGTGCTCTTCAACATCCTTCTGGTGCTTCTCTCTGTGGCGATCAGTCATGCCGAAGATGAATCGACCGCTGCGGTTCTCGAGGGGGCCTTCGTGGTGATCGTGCTCATCCTGCTGATCCCTCTCCTCGCCGTATCGGTCCGGCGCCTGCACGACCTGGGAATGAGCGGGTTCTGGCTCATGTATCTGAATGTCCTGGGACTCCCGGTCATCTATCTGGTCTATCTGCTGGATCTGGATTCTTCCTGCAACCGTGTCATTGAGAAAATCTGGAACAGCAAACACCCGTGGCTCAGCTGGATCGTCACGATCCTTTTCTGGTGGGTCGGCGCACCTCTTTCCCTTTTCCTGCTCTTCATGTATGAGGGAAAGCACGAGGACAACGAATTCGGTCCGAATCCATACTGAACCCGTTTCCATCTCCTGTCCTGAATTGCCGGAATCCGGCATGCGGCAGGACGGAAACAACCACGACCTTCAGCCTCCGGCGAAAACCCGGAGGCTTTTTTTCGATCCGTCCGTTCCTTTTTCCCGGCGGAGGAAGGACACGCGTTTCCGGCGCGCCTCACTCCTCCTCGTTTTTCGCCTTGCGGGTCATGAGCCCATGCACGACTTCGCGCGCGTCGCGGCCGTCATGGATCACGGCGTAGATGCCGTGGATCAGCGGCGTTTCGACGTTCCAGCGTTCGGAGAGCTCGTAGGCCGCCTCGCAGGTCTTCACGCCCTCGGCCACGACCATGTTCATGGACCGGATGATCTCGTCGATCTTGCGCCCCTTGCCGAGCTCCTCGCCGACGTAGCGGTTGCGGCTGTGACGGCTGGTGCAGGTCACGATCAGGTCGCCCACGCCGCTCAGCCCGCTGAACGTGCCCCTCTGTCCGCCGAGTCGCTTGCCCAGGCGGGACATCTCGGCGATAGCGCGCGTCATCAGCGCGGCCTTGGTGTTGTCGCCCAGGCCGCAGCCGTCGACGAATCCGGCGGCGATGGCGTAGATGTTCTTCAGCGCGCCGCCCAGCTCCACGCCGACCACGTCGTACGACGTGTACACGCGGAAGAAATCGTTCATGAAGATACGCTGGACGTACTCCGCGATATCGCGGTCCTCGCACGCGGTCACGACCAAAGTCGGGATCCGGCGCGCGACTTCCTCGGCATGGCTCGGCCCGGAGAGCGCCACGTAATGCGTCGGGCCGAGTTCCTGCCGGCAGAGCTCGCTCATGGTCAGCAGCGAGCTGACCTCGATGCCCTTCACGATGTCCACGACGATCTGCGTGTCGGGGTTCAGGTATGGTTTGAATTTCTGGAGCACGCCGCGGAGGTACTGCGACGGCGTGGCGAGCACGACCAGCCGCGCGTCCTTCACCGCGGATTCCATGTCGGAAGTGAACTCCAGATCGTCCGGGATCGGCACGCCCGCCAGGAACTTTTTGTTCTCATGGTCGCGGTTCACGGCGTCGATGTTCTCCTGGAACGCGCCCCACACCTTCACCTTGTGGCCGTTGGCGTGGAGCGTCAGCGCCAGCGCGGTGCCCCAGGCGCCGTCGCCCAGCACCGCGGCATGGATGGCGGAACTGTCCTGAAGCGTGGCAAGCGACAGCGGAGCCGCCTTCTTCTTGCGTTCGAATTTATTCTCCGTCCCCTCGCGCAACCGCTTGATGTTCGACGCGTGCTTGGTCACGGCCAATGCGGCAAGCAGGAAGAGCAGAAGGATCTCCGGCCGGGTCGCATTCGAAAGCCCGGCCAGGCGGAAGACCACGCAGAAGACGGCGATCGACACGGCGGCGGCGATGCTTGCCAGCGACACGTAGCGCGAGGCGAAGAAGACCACCGCCCACACGACGCCGGCGGAGATCAGCGACAGCGGATTCAGCGCCAGGATCGCGCCCGCGGCAGTCGAAATCCCCTTCCCGCCCTTGAATTTCAGGTACACCGGCCAGATGTGCCCGCAGACCGCCGCGAACGCCGCCACGCAGGCCAGCAGTCCGGCGGGATCGGGGAGGCACGGCTCCATCTTCAGCCATTCGGGCAGGTGTTCCACCACGAACTGTGAAGATTCGCGCGTGGAGAGCATGGAGGCCGCGATCACGGGGAACGCGCCCTTCAGGAAGTCGAGGAAGAAGCAGAGGCGGCCCCAGCCTTTGCCCACCACGCGCGTCACGTTCGTCGCGCCGATATTGCCGCTGCCGTGCTTCCGGATGTCGATGCCCTTCATCTTGCCGATGAGGAAACCGAACGGGACGGCCCCGACGAGGTAGGATCCGAGCGCGATGATGGTGATGGAGACGCCGACGCCGACAGGTGTACTGGAAATCGTCATAAGAATCTTTTGATTTTTTTACGGTGTGTGATATATTAAAGTGTATCATTCAATTTAACTTCATTTTCATTCTTTTTCAAGCGAACAGGTTCTTTTTTGATGGAAAAAAACGCCCAGGCCCGCCTGATCGCGGCCACCACCGCCGAATCCGCCGACCTCGTCTACGGATCCGGATTCTTCGCCCCGGACGAATTCATCTATGCCGAGATCGGGGGCAAACGTTATGCGTTCGTGTCCGTGCTCGAGCTTGCGCGTGCGCGGCAGGAAGTCCGACCGGGCGTCGAGGTGGTCGATTTCGCCGACGTCCTGAAGCAGGCTCCGCAGGACTGCAAACGCTGCCTCGTGGCCGCCATCAGCAAGGTCTACGGCGTGACCCGCTGGCAGGTGCCCGAACGCTTCCCCCTGGTCTATGCCGAGAAGCTCCGCGCCGCCGGGATCGAAGTCGAAATGGCCCTCGGGCCGTTCTTCCCCGAACGCGCCGTGAAGCGTCCCGACGAGATCGAGAAAATCCGCGCCGCGGAGACCGCCACGCAGGAGGCCCAGTACCAGGTGCGCGACTTCATCGCCGAGTCCACGGTCAATTCGCAGGGCTTCCTCGAATGGCACGGCAAGGTCCTGACCTGCGACTTCATCCGCGCCGAGGTCGAGGCCGAGTTCAAGCGCAAATCCTATTCCGCCGTCGGCACCATCATCTCCTGCGGGCCCGATTCCGCCCTGCCGCACTGCATCGGCAGCGGCCCGATCAAGGCCGGCGCGCCCGTCGTCTCCGACATCTTCCCGCGCAGCGACGTCAACGGCTACTGGGGCGACATGACCCGCACGTTCGTGAAGGGCAAAGCGCCCAAGCGCCTCTTCGAAATGTACAAGGCCGTCCGCTATGTGAACGAGGCGGTCGAGGCGAAGCTTAAGCCCGGCGTCCAGTGCGGACTCATGCAGGACTTCTGCATCACTTCGCTCGCCGAAGCGGGGTTCAAGACCGGCGTCGACAGCGAGGGCTACCCCTGCGGATATTTCCACGGGCTCGGCCACAGCGTCGGGCTCGAAATCCACGAACAGCCCCGGTTCTCCGCCCGCAATTACGAGCTGCTCCGCCCCGGAAACGTGATCACCGTCGAACCCGGCCTGTACTACCACGACATCGGCGGCGTCCGCATCGAGGACCTGGTGCTCATCACCGACACCGGCATCGAAAACTTCTGCTCCATGCCGAAGGACCTCGAAGTCCCGTAAAAAGCCTCCGCGACCTCATCAAGCCGCGATCATTCGAGCACGGACCTGTCGAGCAGGAAATCGGTCAGGCCGACGTGCAGGACGCCGGTTTCGTCGTACCACCGCCTGCCGACATCCCGCCGGACGATGATCTTCGGGAAGGAATCGCCGGTCAGGGCAAACGGTTTGAGCTCGGACTCCTGTTTGGCGCCGGTCGCCATCTCGAAAGCCGACTGGATGTAGAACTTCCGGTTGCCTTTGGACGCGACGAAGTCGATTTCTCGCTGGACGGGGACATGATTTCCGCTTTTGTTCCTGACGCGGTCGTAAACGATCCCGACATCGACGGCGAACCCGCGCACGCGCAGTTCATTGCAGATGATGTTCTCCATGATGTGATTCAGCTCCATCTGCCGGAATCCGGTCCTCGCATTGCGGAGCCCGACATCCTCGCAGTAGTATTTCATGGGATACTCGAAATAGGCCTTCCCTTTGACGTCGTACCGCCTGCACTCGGTGAACAGGAACGAATCCTTCAGGTGCTCGATGTAGGATTTGAGGGTGTTCGCGGAAATATCGACATGTTTCCGGGAAAGGATGGTATTGGCGATTTTCGAGGGGTTGGTGAGGGAACCGACGGAGGAACACAGCAGGTCCAGTATCTGCGACAGCTCTTCCGGGTGTTCGATGTGTTTCCGCTCCACGATGTCCTTCAGATACAGCTCGGAAAACAACGATTCCAGGTATGCCATTCTGGAAGCGTCGTCCTTCTGGCTCACGGCAAGCGGCATCCCCCCGTAGAACGCGTACTGTTCGAACGCTTTTTCCCGGTCGCCGCCCGCAACGGAATAAAACTCCGAGAAGGTCAGCGGATGGATCCTGATCTCATCGCCCCGCCCCCGGAATTCGGTCAGGATGTCGCTGGAAAGCATTTTTGAGTTGCTGCCGGTCACGTACACGTCCAGATTCGGGATTTCCCTGAACTCGTTCAGCGCATCGTAGAACGTGACTTTTTTCGCGCCGGGCAGATACGGATTCTTCACCGGCTCCGACATTTGGATCTCGTCGATGAAGAGATAAAAACGTCCCGGCCGGCTGTCAATGAGGCCGTGAACATACGACGCGAGTTCCAGAGGATTGCGGTACCGGATGTTCTTTACCTGATCCAGCTCCAGGTGGATGATCTGCTCCTCGCTCACGCCCTGCGACAGAAGATAATTCTTGAACAGGGTGCGGAGGAGATAGGATTTGCCGCAGCGCCGGATCCCGGTAATGATCTTCACCATTCCGTTCCATTGCCGGTCGATCAGTTTTTGCAGGTACAGGTCGCGTCTGATTTCCATTTGTCGGCCCCTCTTATTGAAAAGTTGCCTTGTTTTAAATCCGAGTTACCAATAATATATACCGTAAAACACCTTTGTCAAGCCGTTTTCATTGAAAAGTTGGTTTATTTTAAAGACAAGATATCAACACTACATGCCGTTTCCGGCTCCCGACCCACTCCTGACATATCAGATTCACTGAAATCTTGCTTTGTTTCGAAGGCAAGTTATCAATATAATCCCCCCTGTCGCCTCAGCAGTCACGGGGGATTCTGTCCTGTCTTCCTTATCCGCCCTATTTGCCCGATTCGTCCCATCCGACATCTGCCGCATCCATGCCCGCGGAGGATTGCGGACTTTTTTGAGCTTGTCTGAGTTCGGAAAAATCGAAAGACAAGAGTTTTTTGCAAAGGCGTTTTTTCCGTTTGCTTTTTCGTAAAAAAGCGATATTGTATAGGATGGATTGTATTTGAACTGATTCAGCACGGCATCACCGCCGTCCGGCAGAAAGACTTGTAACACACCCGGAGGACCCGATATGAAACACAAAAACGCTTGGATCATCGCCCTGATCGCGATCCCGCTTCTCGCGGCAGCGTTCGCCCTGCAGGCGCAGACGGAAGACAAGGAAAAAGAGGCGTGGGCCAGCTTCATAAACGAATTGCAAAACCGGATCGACGCTTCGGAATTCGACCTTCGGTTCACCATCACGGACACCGACGGCAAGCCGCTGGACGGCGTCACGATGGAGCTTGAACGGTCGCGCCCGGACGTCAAACTGCTCTTAAGCGGCGGGAAGGAGGAAAAAAACGAGAAGAAGACGGTCGATTCCAAATTCCGCATTCAGGAAAAAGGCTGGACGAGGCTTGAACTCCGTTTCCTGAAGGACGGCTATTATATCGAAGACAGGGGTTATGGATTTAATCTCATCGAGATGATGAATTCTGCGGAGGCGTCCCTTCACGCAGTGTCGAACTCCACCGGCGAGGGCGATCCGAAACTCCGGATGAAAGAGGACATCCAGGTCAAAATGTTCAAGGGCGTCCCCGCTGCCGACCTGGTCGGGACCTCAGGAACGCTGCGATACGATTTCGAAAAAGGACAGAAAACGGTCTGCGATCTTTCCGCGTTCGACCAAAAGCCGGAAAAACCGGAAAAACCGAAAAGGACTGCCATTTCGGAAGATGACGAGGAGGAGGAATATGACGAGGAGGAATATGTGGAGGAAAAGCGGATCGGAATGCAGTCGTTCGACCTGAAGACGAAACCGGAACTGACGAAATATATCGAACTGGATTTCAAGCGGGACGAAAACGGCGAAGTCCTGTTCGACGGGATGCTTCAGGATACCCCGTGCCCGGCCTCGTACATCATCCGGCTCCATTCCGACGATCCCGAAGACGGTTTCATCGCTGTGGACAAATTGGGAACGGGGTTTGTCAAATGGGTAGAATACGAGAAACGTTATCCGACCGCGCCGGAAACAGGCTACCGGAAGGAACTCGTGTTCGATTTCGGAAAAAGAGGCGCTGAGGGGAGAAACTACCAGTTTGCCTTCGTGAAATGCGGTCAGCGCTACGGAACGATCTTGGTTTGGCCCGCCGGTCACGACATAGGTCGGGAAAAGTTACTTCAGGTCCGAGTAAGGATCGAGCAGGTGGTCTTGAACCGGAAGGAAGGCGACAGGAACGTTTCGGAAGGCAATTTCTATCGCGAATACAAGCGGCCCGAGGGGATCATCCGGAACGTCCCGAACAAAACCGAAGCAAAGAACGAAGCTAAAAAAGATCCCGATGACAAGGCTGAACTGGCGAAAAAGCAGATCCAGCTGCTCGACGACGCGCTGGAAGTCTACAGGCTGGACGTCGGGACCTATCCCTCCAGTCTGCGCTGCCTCGAAAAGAACTTCGACAACGACCCGCGCTGGGACGGTCCCTACATCGTGCCGAAGGTCCCGCTGGATCCCTGGGGCAACGAGTTCCAATACGATATGGAAAAAGGAACGTATCGCCTGAGCTCGTCCGGCCTTTCCGAAACGGTAACGGGGGATCCCCCGAAACGGGTACAACAGACCGACCCCGGCGACCGGAAGGAACCGGACATCTTCGCGGGATTGCCCCTCTGGGTCGCGTCGCGCGACGGAAAGCCCGAAGTCATGCTCCCCAGGCTCGTCAACGAAGCGGCGAAACGTGCGGAAGCCGAACTCCGGCCGCTCGGCGAAGTCCAGTTCACGCCGATCGACGCCGTTCATTCCTACGCCGACCTCGATCTCGCAATCGTCGACGAATATGCCAAAATCGTCCGCTTCATCCGCGAAATCGAGAAGGATATGCCGCATCTTTCCTGGCATCGCCTCGAACTCCGCGTCAATTCCGCCCGTAAACGTATCGCGGCCGAACAGCAGGACGGCGCGTCCGCTGCGGCCTCCGGCAAGGCGTTCCGCCTGAGCGGACGGATTCGCGCCATCACGGACACTCCGGCAGCCGGTTCCTCCGCATCGGCGAACGGAGAACGGATGGATAACGAAGCGCCTGCCGTCGGCGCCACGGATGTTCTCTCCCTGCTTTACAATCTGTCTCTCGTGCTCCCGGACGATGCGCTCGTGACCGAGTTCCGGCTCAACAACGAGGCATGCAACTTCACCTTCCAGACGCAGGACCGCAATATTGACTTCGAGCGCATGCTTATCCCTTACTGGAAGATCGTGAGAGCGCAGCGGAGGACCATTTCCGACGACGTTATCGCTTTCCCCGTGGTAATCGCAAGAAAGATCGATCCGGCGCCGCGAAAGGAGACCGTGTCACCGGAAAACAAGATCAAGACCATCGTGGCGCGGAACATCTTCGACCCGGATTCCACTCCGCGCAAGGAGGTCGGCCGCGGCAAACCCGCCTCGAACGACACACGCACGAACAACGCGAAAGACTCCGAAGCGGAACTGAAACAACAGCTGCAGAAGGCGATCGAGGACCAGAATGAACTGAAAGAACTGCTCAAAACGCTCTCGAATACGCCGGGCGCCACAAAAGAGCAGACCGATCTGGTCCGCCAGCGCCTGGTACGCGCCGGACAGGAGGTCAGGCGCCTTCGGGAACAACAGAAGCAAACTCGCCCCTGATACGGCTTCGAGATACACCACGGAGAATTTAATTATGAAACACAAAACGGTCAGCGCCATCGCCGCGCTCTTCTGCGGCGCCATTCTTTTATTCCCCGCATCCCCTGCGGCATTCGCCGCCTCTGTTCCGCCCGCGCAGCCCAAAACGGCGGAACCCGCATCCGACGAGGAGCAGAGAGCCGCGGCTTTTTCTGCGATGATGGGACAGCTTCAGACCAATCTGGACGAACTGGAAATCGACATCAAAGGGACAATCGTGGACGAGGACGGCAAACCGGTGGAGAATGTCCGGCTGGAGATCAGGTATGAAAAGCCGGTCTTGCCCTATATGACGGACAACAAATACGAAGTCGAACGGCGCGTGGTCAGCGGAGACTTCGAGATCAAAAAGAAAGGATTCAACGACGTCGAACTCAAGTTCTCCAACCAGGAATACTTCCTCGAAACATTCCATTTCCATGCCGGATTCGGGATGGGCGAGAACGAGGAAAACACGCTGAAACAGCCTGCCCTGCGCGTCGTGCTGGAGAAAAGGCTGCCGACTGCGGAAATAAGCGACCTCCAGCGTGAAAAACTGGAATACAACCTGAGCAGAAAGAGAAAGACCTATTGCGACCTGGACGGTGCCGTTTCGGGCAAAAATGGAAACGGGCAGGTGAAGATGGTCACCATCCCGCTGAACGAGAAGCCGAAGGCAGGCAAATATCTGGAGCTCGATTTCCAGCGGGACGAACACGGCGAGATTGTCACGCGGGAGTTCCCCGGCGTCGTCGACCAGAAGGGCGAATCGCCGAAATACCCCGCGGTCTACATCTTCCGTCTTCATTCCGACGACCCGGAGGACGGTATGATCGTGATGGAGGACGGCGGCTACCTGAAAGACCATCCGTTCGACGGCAAACCGATCGCGGATCGCCAGGCCTATCAGAAGAGGAGCAGGGAAGAAAACAAGATCGTGGATGATGAGTGGAAGAAGCTCAGACCGCTTGAACGCCGCTTCGAGGCACCGAAGGACGGCTACACGCTCAAGGAGGTCTCCATCCCGGTGGAGGAGCTGCTCCAGATCACAGGGTCCGGCAAATCGTTCTCGGTCCATTGGCGCGGCGGGTACCGGTGGATGTGGTTCCGCTGCGGAAACCATTACGGGAAGTTCTCCGTCATGTGCGGTGAGGCGGGGACCAGTTCCGGCGTAAACCTCGGCGCGCTGAATGACAAACTCGAATGCTTCTTTTATCTTGAGCTGTATCTGAACTTGAAGCCCGGCGACACCAACCTGAGATCCTTCTTCTGAACGGAACGCCGCGCTGCCCCCTCACCACCCCAACAGACTAACCCCGATCCCCCGCATTCAACCGGATCAAGTACCACCAAGGAGACCTGAACCATGTTCCCACGAATCGTCAGCAGAACGTTCGTTTTCTTCGCCGCTGTTTCCCTGATTATCCTGTCTGCCGCCTGCGGAGCCTCCGAGGATAAAACCGGAGCCCCCGAGGATAAAACCGGAGCCCCCGAGGATGAAATCGTTTCGGAAATTCTGACCATCGACCTGGCGGAGGGAGTTCCGCTCAAGATGGTGAAAGTGACCGCCGCAGGCGCAAGTTTCCAGATGGGCGAAGGCGTCAATTCCAAAGCCATGCAGCACACGGTGAACTTCAAGAAGGATTTCTATATCGGCCAGTATGAGGTGACCCAGGCGCAGTGGAACGCGTTGATGGAGGCGAACCCGTCCGCTTTCAAAGGGGACGATCTGCCCGTGGAAAAAGTCCTGTGGGATGAAGTGATGGAATTCTGCCGGAAGCTGAACGAATCGGGGAAAGCGCCCGCCGGCTGGAAATTCACCCTGCCGACGGAATCGCAGTGGGAATTCGCGGCGAAGGGCGGAACGAAAAGCAGGGGATACAAGTACAGCGGCGGCGACGAGCTGGAGGACGTGACGTGGTACAACGACAACTCCGGCGACGTCAGTCTGAAGGGCAGGCAGCAGGAGCGCGATTATTCGATCCTCCGGCAAAACAACAATAACCGCACGCATCCGGTGGGACAGAAGAAGCCGAACGAACTCGGATTGTACGACATGAACGGGAACGTGAAGGAAATGTGTCTGGATGCGATCGACTTCAACAACTCCGGGCATTCCGACGGGGACGCCGCGATCACGGATGCGGAGGCGTCCGCAATGAAAGATACATGCGTCATTCGCGACGTCGGATTCCTCGGCAGTGCGCAAGTGGGATTCAACACCGAACGCTCCTACACATTCCGGAACATCACTGCGGACAGGTCCTCCGTCTTCGGATTCCGGCTCGCACTGGTGCAGACTGATCCCGCCCTGCTCCAAAACGAAGCCGACTGACCCCGACCCGTCTGAGGACCTGCCATGAAAAAGAAAACCGGCTGCATCATAGCCATTGCCATTGCCGCGACCCTCCCCCTGGCGGTCGGACTGTTATTGACTCTGTATCCTCCGCTTGCCGTGGTTCTTCTGATGGGCAACGCACAGCTTGCCGAACGGAATTCATCCGGGTTCGATCTCGAGGGGATCGTGACGGACGATGCCGGCAATCCGCTGAACGGCGTCACGATGCATGTGACTTTCTCCCGCCCGAAGCTCATGGATTTCAATGGTCCGGATATGCACAAGGATTACCGGGAAACCGTGAATTCGAAGTTCCAGATCCGGCAGAAGCGTTTCACTGAAGTCCAAGTCGTTTTCTTCAAAAACGGATATCACTCGGAAACCCTGGACTATAAATCCAAAGGGGCAGTCAATGTCCAGCACGGCATTCGGGTCAGGATGGCAGAAAGACAAACCCCTGTCGCGAATCTGCAAAGCGGCGGGGGCAAAGTTTGGTACAACATTCAAGATGAAACGAAACAGGTTTGCGAGATCTGGCTGTCCGACAAAGGAGACGTCAAGGATTATCAGGAGAAAACGATCGATTCCGGTGCGTTGCCGGAAAGCACCAGATATTTTGAATTTGATTTCAAGCGGTATGAAAACGGCAAAATCGTGTACGGCAGCCAGTACAATTCGAAAAGCTATTACCATGGCGCGCCGTGTCCGGTCGCGTTCATCGTACGGTTTCATTCGGACGACCCGGACGACGGCTTGTTCCTGCTGCGGGAGTCTTCCCCCGACATAACGCAGGAGGACTTCGACATGCGAAGCAACACGGCTCCGGAAACGGGATACACGGTAAGAGAGATCGAGATCCCGATGGAGCCGGAAATGGATGTGGAGTATTTTGCCAGGAGGATCTATGTCTTCCTGAAGTGCGGGGGGCATTACGGGAAAGCGGAGATCTGGCCTGTCCGGATCACCATTGACGAAAAGGAAAAGACCGTTACCGCCGCCGGGACATCCATCGGCATCTCCATCAACCGGACCCCCGGCGACAGAAACGTTACGGCATGGTGAAAACCGCAGCGGGAACGAAACACGTCATACCGGCAGAAAACGGCTCCGACACCGGCGGATTGAGTGAGCCCCCCGTAGGGCTTACGGGGAAACAGAAAAGCTACACGGGCCGACAATGAGCGCCGGTCACGCCTGATAGTAGCAGGCGACGGTGACGTTGTCGAATCCGCCGCGTTTCAGCGCGGTGGAGATGAGCAGGCGCACGGCTTCCTGCGCGGATTTGCTCCGTTCCATGATGTCGCGGATCTCCGGGTCGGACACATGGCACATCAGGCCGTCGGAACATACGATGAACTTGTCGCCGTGCCGCCGGTCGAAGATGCGGACGTCCGGGTCCAGGCGGCGCTGCTGCCCGATCGACTTGTAGATCACGTGCGCCATCGGGTGCACCTTCGCGTCGGCCTCCGTCATCACGCCCTCGCGGATCCATTTCTGCACGAGCGAATGGTCCTCGGTCAGAGCCATGATGCCGCCGCCGCGGAACCGGTACACGCGGCTGTCGCCGGAATTCGCGACCACCACATGGTCCTGCAGCAGAGCGACCGCGGCGACCGTGGTGCCCATGGGCGCGGAGAGGGTGCCCTGGTCGGCGTTGATGCCGTACACGGTCCGGTTGATGTCCTCCAGCGACTCGTGGAGGAAACGGACCGTCTCGTCCGCGGCGGGCGTCCGTCCCGCGGCAAAGCGCTTCCACTGCGCCAGAAGGCTCCTCGCCGTAAACTGGCTGGCGAGTTCGCCGCCGGTATTCCCGCCGACGCCGTCCGCCACGAAGAGCAGCGCGCAGCCGCTCCCGGGATCGGCGAACGTGCCGAAGCTGTCCTCGTTGTGCTCGCGCTGGAACCCCGGATGGGAATCGGCGGCGATGCTGGACGCGTGAGCCGGGAAAAGCTCGATGACCTGCGTTTTGGACGGCAGATCCTGAGTCGTTTCGCTCTGTATGCGGGTGGACATGTCGGTTTGCGGTCGGGGGGGTACGGCGGTTGAAAAAAGTATCGAATCTAATGTATCACATTTTCAGGGAAAAGCAAGCGCGTTTCCGGCAAAATCACCGCTTCGCGGCGCGTTTTCCGCGGTCGAAGACGAAGAAGACGGAACAGGACAGCGCCACGAGGAGCGTCAGCATCGTGACGAGGATCGGGATCACGCCGCTTTCCTTTTTGGAGTATCCCATCGCGGTCATCATCTCGGCGCCCGCGATGTCGCGCGTGCCGGTGCCGCCGAACGATCCGGGGATCGCCGCGATCGTCTGGCTCACATTCGAGATCATGAGGCACGAGAGGAAGTCCCGTTTCGGCTCGGGCCTGACGGCTTCGTCCGGTTTTATTTCGGACACCTCCGCCGTCTGTTCAGCGGCTGCCGGGGCGGCTTCCTGCATGGCTTCCGGCGCAAGCCCGTCGATGCTCCCGGGCAGCTCCGTCGTCTGCGCAGTTTCGCCCGGGGCGGATTCAACTTCCTGAACATTCTCGAATCCGTTCGCCATCAGCCACACGGGCATGCTGAGCACGGGGAAGAAGACGAGCGTGGTGGCGACGATCCAGCCGAGGAGCAATTTCCAGCTGCGGCGGTACAGCGCCACGGCATCCGCGGCGCGCTTGAACGTGTCCTTCGTGATGCGGTCGGCGATATCGAGGAAGAATTTGAAGAATTTGACCTTGTACAGCAGGTCGCTGAAGAAGACGCAGATCACCACGCACAGCAGCGCGCCGCACACCGCGCACATCACCAGCAGGCCGTTGCGCTGCCCCTCCGGGAACTGCGCGATCGTGTCGCGGCAGATGAGGCACGTCCCGAGCAGGGCGACCAGCAGCGCGCCCAGGCCGCACAGACGGTCCACGAAGATGGAAAACACCACGTTGAACTTGCCGCCCGGAGGCGTCCGCGTGGCGAGGATGCCCGCCTTCACCACGTCGCCGCCGACCGAGCCGCCCGGCAGGAACTGCGAGAAGAACATCCCCTGCATCTGGAGGCTGAACGCCTCGCGGAAGGAGCACTTCACGCCGGCGGCCCGGAGCAGGGTAAACCAGCGGACGGCGGTCAGGGAAAGCTGGGTGTAGATGCAAAGGAACCCGGCGGCGATGCACCATGGCTCCACGAGCTTGAAGTCCTGCCACTTGATGTCGCGCGTGCAGATGATGTAGGCGAGGATGCCCGCGGAAACACCGAACCGGAGCACGAATTTCAGCGTCTTTTTCCAGGCCGGCTCCGGCGGCTTCTCCGATTCCATGACGGGAGAAGCGGACCCGGCAGCGAATCCGGCATTTTCCGGCACAGCAGAGGTTCCCGCCTTCTGTTCCTGCGGCATTTTCTCTTCGTTCACGGCAGATTCTCCTTCTTTTATGATTGTTTCCCCGTCCCCGGCAGGATCCGGCGCAATCCCTCGTACACTGCGACTGCGGTCGAGTTCGCCAGGTTCAGGCTCCGGTTGAAGTTTCCCGGCATGGGGATGGTGTAGAACTGCGGCGCATACGTGTCGTGCAGATACTGCGGCAGCCCCCTGCTCTCGCTGCCGAACACCAGGAAGGAGCCGCGCTCGAACGGGCACTCCCAGTAGCACTGCTTCGCCTTGGTCGAGAAGAAAAACATCGGCGCCCCGGCGGCGGTCTTCAGCAGGGATTCGAAATCCTCGTGGATGATGCAGTCCACATGCCGCCAGTAGTCCATGCCGGCGCGCTTCAGGTGGGCGTCGTCGAACGAAAACGAAATGGGCTTCACCAGATGCAGGCGGCATTCCGTGCAGCATGCGATGCGCCCGATGTTCCCCGTGTTCTGGGGGATCTCAGGCGCATGCAGGACGATATGGAAATTGGGGTCGGATGGCATATCGGGAATTTCTCCAAATGAAAACAGGTCGGATGCGGAGGGTATTGTTTTGATTATGTTGAAAATTCAGGTTCACAGGTTCATCGGTTCAAACGCCTACGGGCCTCCACGTCGCCGTTCTTCGCCGCTTCGCGGTACAGGACCAGCGCCTTCTCCAGGTCGATGTCGCAGCCGGTGCCGTTCTCGTAGCACACGGCCAGCTGGCGCTGGGCGGCGGCGCACCCCTGGGAGGCGGCGCGGTTGAACCAGAAGAACGCGGCGCGGTCATCCTTCGCGATCGGTCCGTCCTTCTTCAGGAAGAGCATGCCGAGTTCGTACTGGGAGTTCGGATGTTCGAGCTGGGCGCCGCGGGAGAAGAGCTCCGCGGCCAGTTCCGGGTCCTTTTCGGTGCCGATGCCGTTGAGGTTCAGCGTGCCGAGACGGTACAGGGCTTCGGGGCAGTCGGCCTCGGCGGATTTTTTGTACCAGACGAACGCGTCGTCCGAACCTTTGCCGTCGACCTCGCCCGAGGCGATCATGTCGCCGTATTTGAGCATGGCGGCGGGGAGCCCGGCCTTTGCGGCGCGTTCGTAGTACGCGACCGCCTTCTTCGGGTCGGATTTCACATTGATGCCGAATTCGTAGCAGTAGCCCATGCGGGACAGCGCCTCCAGGCTGCCTTTGGACGCTGCCTTTTCCAGCGCCTCGATCATCTTCACGCCGTCCGGCGGAGTGCCGAGCCCGGCGAAATAGCAGTCGCCGAGCACGCGCCAGGCACGCGCGGGGGCGTCGGGGGCCTTCACGGCCTTGGAAACCAGCTCGAACGCTTTTTCCGCCTCCTTCGCCGATACGTCGTCGCGGTTCGAGATCAGAATGGCGGCCAGCTCGACCTGGGCGGGCAGATAGCCGCGGTCGGCGAGCGAACGGATCGTCTTGCGCGCCTTCTCCGGGTCGCGGGCGGGGATGTCGGAATCCTTGAACTTGCTGCGTTCGGCGACGGTGCGGAACTCCACACCGTTCAGCAGGACCATGGCGTAGTTGAACTCGGCCGGCTGGCACTTTTCTTCGGCGGCCTTGCGGTAGCATTCGGCGGCGGCGACGGGATCGCGGTCCACGCCGAGCCCGCGGTCCAGGCAGATTCCGTAGTTGAACATCGCCTCGGGGATCTCGTCGGACGCTTTGCGGAACCAATGCGCCGCGAGCACGGGATTCGCCTTGCGCGTCTCCGTGCCGTAGAAATACTCGTTGCCGAGCGCGAATTCGGATTCCGGGTCGCCGAGGAGGGCTTTCTCGCGGAGTTCATCCTCGGCGGCGGCCATGCGGACGCAGAAAACGGCGGCGCACCCGATCAGAAGCAGACAAACGTTTTTGCGTCCAATCACGATGCACCGCCCGCCGCGGTCACTTACCGCAGCATTTCTTGAATTTCTTGCCGGAGCCGCAGGGGCACGGATCGTTCGGGCCGACCTTCGCTTCGTCGCGCTGGAACGGGACGCCCGGATTCGGGCGCGGCACCACGGGTTCGGGCGCGGCGTCGTCACCCGGCTGCTGCGCGGGGACGGCCTGCGGGGCATCGGCCGGAGCCTGAGGCTCGGCGGAGGCCGTCGTGGATCCCAGCTGGTCGACAGTCTGGTGGCTGAGGATGTACTGGCGCGCGGCCGGGATGAAGCGTTCGAACGCGGCCAGGTTGGTGGCGGAGCGGAAGATCTTGCCGATGATCTGCTGGTCGATGTCGTTCATGAGCGATTCGAACAGGCGGAACGCCTCGCGCTTGTACTCGACCAGCGGGTCCTTCTGGGCGTAGGCGCGGAGGCCGATGCTGCTGCGGAGCTCGTCCATGCTGCGGAGGTGTTCCTGCCAGCGGGAGTCGATGGCGTCGAGCACGATCTGGCGTTCGAGCCACTTCAGCGCGACCGGGTCTTCGAGGGACGCCTTCAGCTCGTACATGTCGAACACCTTCTTCAGGATGCGTTCGACCATCAGTTCGGGAGCCTTCTCGTCCTGGAAATCGACCTGCAGGTCCTGTTCGGAGAACCCGAACGGGAAGGAGTAGTTCAGCCAGCCCAGGAGCATGTCGCGGTTGTAGGTGATCTTCAGGTCGCCCGTGGCGGCCGCGAACGCCTCTTCCACGTGGCGGCCGACCTCGATCTCGATGATATCGAAGATCGCCTGGCGGCTGTCGTCCTTGAAGAGCGTGTCGTGGCGGAATCCGTAGATGACCTCGCGCTGCTTGTTCATCACGTCGTCGTATTCGAGCGTGCGCTTGCGGATGGAAAAATGGTGCTGCTCCACGCGGCGCTGGGCGGTCTCGATGGAACGGCTCAGGAGCGGGTGCTGGAGCTCCTCGCCCTCCTCCATGCCGAACTTCTCCATGATCGTTACGATGCGGTCGGAACCGAACAGGCGCATCAGGTTGTCCTCCAGCGACACGTAGAAATGCGACATACCGGGGTCGCCCTGGCGTCCGCAGCGTCCGCGCAGCTGGCGGTCGATGCGGCGGGAGTCGTGGCGCGAGCTGCCGAGGACCAGCAGGCCGCCGAGCTCCTCCACGCCGGGTTCGAGCTTGATGTCGGTGCCGCGTCCTGCCATGTTCGTGGCGACCGTGATGGCGCCGCGGCGTCCGGCGAGCGCAATGATCTCGGACTCGCGGGCGTGGTTCTTCGCGTTCAGCACGTTGTGCGGGATGTTCTTCAATCGGAGCATGCGGCTGACGAGCTCAGAGTCCTCGACGGAGATGGTGCCGAGCAGGACCGGCTGGCCGCGCTTGTACGCCGCCTCGGTCTCCGCCACGATGGCGCGGAATTTCTCGCGTTTGGTCTTGAAGACCGTGTCGTTCACGTCCTTGCGGATGCACGGGCGGTTCGTCGGGATCACGACCACGTCGAGCTTGTAGATCTGATGGAACTCGGTGGCCTCGGTCTCCGCCGTACCGGTCATGCCGGCGAGCTTCTTGTACATGCGGAAATAGTTCTGAATCGTGATCGTGGCGAGCGTCTGCGTCTCGCTCTCGATCTTCACGTTCTCCTTCGCCTCGAGCGCCTGGTGAAGTCCGTCGCTGAAACGGCGGCCCGGCAGAATGCGTCCGGTGTGCTCGTCGACGATGAGCACTTTGCCCTCCATGACGACGTAGTCCACGTCCTTTTCGAAGAGGCAGTAGGCGCGGAGAAGCTGGGAGATGTTCTGAAGGCGTTCGCTTTTTTCCGCGAAGGCTTCCTGGAACGCGCGGCGGCGCTGGATCTTCGTCTGGATGTCCGTCTTCGGGTCGTTGTCGATGTCGTGCAGGGCGTTCAGCAGGTCGGGCAGCACGAACGCGTCGGGGTCGTTCGGGGAGACAGTGTTGCGGCCGCGTTCCGTGAGGTCGGCCTCGTGCTGTTTCTCGTCCATGGAGAAATACAGCTCCTCCTGCACCTCCTGGAGCATGCCGCGGTTCTGGTCGCTGCGGACGAAGGATTCGTAGCGCTCGAGGCGCTTCAGGATGTCCGCATCCTCCAGGATATGGGCGAGCAGCTTGTGGCGCGGCATTCCGAACTTGACCTGAAGGAGCTTGCGGATGGCGTCTTCGAACTCCTCGTCGGTGGCCTTTCCCTCGTCGCGGCGGTCGATGACGGACTTCGCCTCGTGGAGCAGGCGGTCGCAGAGCGATTCCTGCTTGCGGTACAGGGCGGCGACGAGCGGCTGGAGCTTGTCGAACTGGTGCGTGGACATGCTCACGGGGCCGGAGATGATCAGCGGCGTGCGCGCCTCGTCGATGAGGATGGAGTCGACTTCGTCGATGATGACGTAGTAGTAATCGCGCTGGACGAGCTGCTCCTTGCTGTTCGCCATGCCCATGTCGCGGAGGTAGTCAAACCCGAACTCGCTGTTCGTGCCGTAGGTGATGTCGCAGGCGTACTGCGCCTTGCGCTGCGCGGAGTGCATGGAGTTCTGGATGCAACCGACCGTGAGCCCGAGGTACTCGAACACGCGGCCGACCCACTGGGAGTCGCGGAGCGCGAGGTAGTCGTTCACGGTGACGAGCTGGCAGTTGTGCCCGGAAAGCGCGTTCAGGTACAGCGGCATGGTGGCGACGAGCGTCTTGCCCTCGCCGGTTGCCATTTCCGCGATCTTGCCCTGGTGGAGCACGATGCCGCCGATGATCTGCACATCGAACGGGACCATGTCCCAGACGAGGTCGTGGCCGCAGACCTGGTAGGTGCGCCCGACCATGCGGCGGCAGGCGTTCTTCACGACGGCAAACGCCTCGCACATCATGGAGTCGAGCGATTCGCCCTTCGCATAGCGGTCCTTGAACTCCTGCGTCTTGGCTTTCAGCTGCTCCTCGGTCAGCGACTGGTACTGCTCCTCCAGGGCGTTGATCTTCGCCACCAGGGGACGCAGCCGCTTCACGTCGCGGGCGGATTTGCTGCCGAATATCTTCTTAACAATCGTAGCAAACATGTAGGGTCTTTCTGTGGTTCATCCGCCGGAAGCGGATTCAGGATTTGCTGCCGGGGACGTCGATGGGCTGTCCGGCGCGGCACATGGGGCATTCCTCCGCCATGTAGGTCGGCAGCGAGAGCTTCAGCAGGCTGAAAAACGGGATGCCGCCGAACGAGGCCTTGCCGCTGCTGCGGTCGGTGATGACCGCGACCGCGACCGGATCGGCGCCGAGCGAACGGACCAGGTCGATGGTCTGCTGGACGCGGCCGCCTTCGGTCACGACGTCCTCCGCCACGATGACTTTCTGCCCGGGCTGGAGGCGGAAGCCGCGCTTCAGAACGAGCTGGTCGTTCTCCTTGTCGGCGAAAATGGATTCGATATGGAGGGCGCGGGCGATCTCCTGCCCGACGAAAAGCCCGCCGACCGCGGGCGAGATCACGATGGAGGCGTCGATCCCGGCGGCTTTGATGCGGGCGGCGAGTTCCTTGCAGAGCTCTTCCCCGACCCACGGCTTCCTGAAGACGAGCGCGGCCTGGAAAAAACGGTTGCTGTGCTTCTTGCTGCGGAGCTGGAAATGTCCGGTCAGCAGCGCGCCGGCGGACTCGAATGCGGCGATGATTTCCTGGTCTGTCATGATGGATTGATCCCTTTTCGGTTAACGGAACGTGTCGGGCGAGGACGGCTGGATCCAGAGGTGGAAGTCGATGGACTTGCCGCCCACGTGGAGCGTGAGCATGGTGTTCAGGCGGGTGAGCAGCAGGGCGTAGGGGACCTTCACGCTGCCGCCGGGGACGTTCACGGAAACGCAGCAGTCGCCGAGGATGGGCTCCGCCTCGCGGACGACCTCGATCAGCTTCTGGAGCTTGCCGAACTTCGTGCGGAGTTCATGGTCGAACACATAGGGCTTGTGGCATTTCGGACACAGGACCTGGAGATTGCTCTCCGCGCAGTCCTGGAGGCTGAACTGGACGACGCCGTCGCATCCTTCTTCGGCGCAAATGAAATCGACCTTTGCCTGGCCGTGCTTATTGGTTTTGTCTTCCGGCATTTTGGGTTCCTTGCGGTTGATTCGTGTGGGGGGGGTTAAGAACTTTAGCTTATAATATAGCATGCCATTTCCATTTATGAAAGCTATTTTTTAGAAAAAGGCGCAAAAATCCCCCTGTTGCCGGAACAATACGGGAAGACAAGACATCCGTGCGCGAGCGGAAGCCGCGCACTATTTCAGTGGAGGACTTGACCTCCGCATCACACGGATTTTGGTGAGCTGAGGCGACGCTTTTCCGTTCGCGCCGGAAAAGACGAGCCTGGCGGTGCCGTCGGCGGCGATGGATTCGGCGGGGATCGAGACGGTCTTCTCGACGCTCTGCCCGCGCTCGGTGTTCACGTCCTCGGAGAAAATCTCGCGTCCGCCGCAGACGATCTTCAGCGAGGCGTTGCGTCCGCCCATCTCCACGGCCAGCTCCAGCGGCTCGCCGGACGGCAGGTTCGACACGGTATATTCGAACGAGGTTCCGGCGGGCGCGAACCGGAACCGGCGGCCGTCCATGCCGGCACGCGCCTGCGTGTTGCCGGGCACGACCTTGTGGTCGATCTCGGACTGCTGGTAGCCGGGGCTGATCTCGTCGACGAGGCGGCGGCTGTTGCCCATTTCGAGGCGGACGCGGCTGATGACCGCGGATCCCTCGGCGTCCCATTCGGCCCTGCCGAACCGGTTGAAATACACCGCGTAGTGTTCATCCATGATGTCCATGAGCGGACGGAACTCCAGGTCCTTCGGATAGATTAAACCGTTGCTTTTGAAGCGGGCGAATCCGTCCGCGGGCGTGAGCTTCGACAACAGGTCCTCCACGTTCTCCGCCACCATCACGGGCGGCGTCTCGTACGTCTGGCCGTCGGTGCGCCAGCCGCGCGCGGCGGGATTCGCCGGATCGGGCGGCACGATGCCAGCGAGCACGAAGGGACCGTACATGAGGCAGACCGGATCGCCGGGCTTGTCGGTCATGGGCACGGCGCGCAGCTGGAAATCGAATCCGATGCTCACGGTGTCCTCGTTCTTCCACTTGCGTTTGATCGCGATATAGCCGTCCTTGCCCGCTTCGGCGGAAACGGGCTCGCCGTTCACCTTCAGCGTCATCGCCTTGCTCCAGTACGGCTTGCGGATCTTCAGCGCAAAATCATGGTCGATGCCGTCGCGGTGGAAAACCTTCACCGTCACGTCCTTTGCGTATGGGAATCCGCCGGAGATCGAAAGGTATTTCCGGGGCGTCGTGTCGATTTTGTAATAGAGGCCCTCCGGCGGAGGATAGCTCCCGACCAGAGTCAGCCATTGCACACCGCCGAGCATGACGTCCGCGTCCCAGAACTGGTTCAGATACAGCTCGCCCCGTTTCCCGGCGACCATCAGCTCGCCATAGCGGCCGGGATTCTCCATGCCGGTGCCGACGCAGCAGGTCCAGACGTGTTCGCTTGTGGTGAAGTTCTTCACGGCGACGGACGCGAGCGCCTGGAAATAGCAGTACGCGCCCTCGCGGTCGGTGCGGATCACGGACGCCACATGGTTCAGCGTGGCGCGCTCGGCGAAATCCATGACGGAGGCCCTCGGCTCCCACTCGAAGACGAGGCGGGCGAGCTTCAGCATGTTGTAGCAGTTGCACGACTCGGTCGTGTGGGCGGACAGGTGCTTCGCGTCGTCGCCGACCGGGAAGAAATACTCGCCGTCGCCGTGCCCGCCGGTGGCGTAGCTGCGATGGTTCGCCACGCGGTCGAAGAAGAACTCGGCGATGTCCCGGTACTTCTTCTTTCCGGTGAGCTCGTAGATGCGGCCCATGCCGGTCATTTCCGGGATCATGGTGTTGCCGTGGCGTCCGGTCAGGATGTCCTGTCCGCGGCTCAGCGGCTCCATCAGTGCCTCGTGGTAGAAATGCTTCTGCGCGCAATCGAGGTACTTCGTGCTGTTCGCGATGGTCGTGAGATCGGCCAGCACTTCATCCATGCCGCCGAACTCGCAGGAGAGCATTTTCTGGTTGTTTTCCGGCGTGAGGCCGGAGACCACGGAGACCACGAAGTCGCCGAACTTGATGTACGCCGCGCGCGCCTTCCGGTACACCTGATAATCGGCTTTCCGCACCGCGTCCGAGAGGCAGACGTCGCGGAGTCCCGCCATGAGCTTATGCAGCGAATAAAACGGCGACCAGATGCCGTTCAGCTTGAACGGCTGCGCATCGACTTTGTTCTCGCGGAGCTGGGTGAACGTCGTTTTCGGGACGGGGAACGCGTAGCCGTCCGGGTCCGCCTCCTGCATCTTCGTGATCTCGTCCACGACGTATTCGATCTGCTTCAGCGCCTGCGGGTCCTGCGTGAGCTCGTACACGTACGCCAGCGCGGAAAGGTAATGCCCCATGGCGTGCCCGGAGAGCTCGCCGTCCTCCCAGCCGTCGTAGCGGTCGGCCTTCTTCGGCAGGCCCGCCTGGATGCGGAACGGTTCCAGCAGGCGGTCGGGCTTGATCGTGTACGCGATGTAGTGATTGTTGATTTTCTGGCGTTCGGCGAGCGGGCCGCCCGTGAGCTTCACATATCCGGCGGGGACGCACGCGACCTCCTTCCCCGAATCCATGTAGAACGGGTCCGTTCCCGGATCCGGATACGGGAACGCAGTCTTGTTGATCTCGGCGGCTTCACAGACGATTCCGGCACAGCAGAGCGCGGCGGCGGACAGGACTAAGCAGGAGAGTTTCATGCGGCATTCTTCTCATGGAGGAACGAGGGCGCGCCGAAGAAGCACGCCCGAGGCGTTGCATTATGACGATCATGCGATACTATAGCGCAGGAACCGCGCGTTTGCAAGAATCCCGAGGCTTTTTTATCGCAAATTCTTCTGATTGCCAGGAAATACGGCACGGCAAAAAGGCGTTTTTTCACGCGGAAGAGATGGAACAGATTTGCATTTTTCCTTGTCTAATGCTATAATATTAAGTTATGTTTTTTTCATAAAAATCAACCAACCCGTTTTCGGAGGTCCTGATACATGAAGCATTTTGAACTGATCCTCGCGGCCGCGATCTGCGGTTCGCTTTGCGCCGGGGCGGCGCTGAACGCCGCCGATACGAAACCCGCCAAGGAGGCGAAGGAAGCCGCGAAGAAGTCGGAAGTCGTCTGGCTGACCGACCTCGAGGCGGCGAAGAAACAGGCCGCCAAGGAAAACAAGCCCATTTTGATGTTCTTCACCGGCTCCGACTGGTGCGGCTGGTGCAAGAAACTCCATGAGGACGTGCTCGACAAAGACGAATTCCAGGAGCTTGCCAAGGACGGCCTGGTCCTGCTCGAGCTCGACTTCCCGCGCACGAAGGAGCAGTCCGATGCGCTGAAGAAACAGAACGACGAGCTCAACAAGAAGTTCAAGATCGACGGTTATCCGACCATGGTCCTGGTCGCGCCGGACGGCGAAAAGGAGCTGGACCGAACGGTCGGCTACGACAAGGAACTGGTCAAGAAGCTGAAGAAGACGGTGAAGAAAAGCACGGTCGACGCGAAAAAAAAATCGGGGGAAGATGCCGCAGATAAAGAAGCCGGAGAAGCAGGCAAAGGACTCGCGTGGCTGACCGATTTCGAGGCGGCGAAGAAACAGGCCGCCGCGGAAAACAAGCCCATTTTGATGTTCTTCACCGGTTCCGACTGGTGCATCTGGTGCATGCGCCTCCACGAGGACGTGCTCGACAAGGACGAGTTCAGGGATTTCTCAAAGAAGCTCGTCCTGCTCGAACTCGACTTCCCGAACAATATCCCGCAGTCCGACGCGCTCAAGAAGCAGAACGCCGAACTCGCCGAGAAGTTCAAGGTCGACGGCTACCCCTGCACGGTCGTGCTGGCCTCCGACGGCGAGACCAGGCTCGGCACCATCTCCGGCTACTCCGGGAAATACATCGACAAGATCCAGGACATCCTCGACGGCAAGGAAAAGCCCGTCACCATGGACGAGCTTCAGGAGAAATTCGCCTACCTGCCCGACACGCTCTTGGAGTACAAGGATCTGAAGCTGACCCGCGAATCGGTTATCCAGGAAATCGCGGACGAAGTCCTGCCCCTCGGGATCAGCCTCAGTGACTGCGACGATATCACGCCGGAAACCATCGGCATCATCATCCAGCAGAAGCTCGATGAAGCCATCATGCTTGACATGGCCATAGATGCCGGGTTTAAGCCCTCCGCCCAGCTCGTGAAGGATGCCATCACCTCGGAAGTCAACGAATTCCCCGCAGAACAGAAGGAAGCCCTGGAAGAGGCCCTCAAGCAGCAGGGAAGCTCCCTCGACGAACTTATCGGCTCACTCGCCGACGACAAGGAGCATCAGGAATCTGCCGCGATCAAGCTTTTCATCAACGACTATGCGGAGAGGGCCGCAAAGAAGGACATCGACGAGGAAGCGCTGAAAGACCACTACGAAGCCAACCGCACGCAGTTCCCCGGCGAATACGAGGCCGAGCGGGCGAAAGTCCTGGACACGCTCGTGAAGGCGAAGGCCCCCGCCAAGGCAAGGGAACTCGACAAGGAGATAGAGGCGATCCGCAAGACCGTCAAATACTGGAAACCGGAAAACTGATCCGCAGCATCCGACGCCCCGCAAATCCTGCCGGAACCGAAACTTTCCCGAAAAAAGTCCCGTTTCCGGTTTGAAAACGCGGGAATCGGTGCTAATGGTATATAACCGTTTTTGCAAAAGGGACCTGCGGACGCCCCGTCCGCCGGCCTCCGGCAGCAGAACCCCGGCATATCAGACGATCATACAATAACAAACAATAACTCAGCAACAGGAGTGAACATGAACATCATGAAATTCACCGGCAAGACCATTGCGGTCTGCTTCGCGGCGTGCATCGCGGCCGCCGCACTCAGCGCCTGCGGCGACAAGAAGACCGACGATGCCGACGAACAGGTCGATGCACAAGGCATGGAGATGCAGGATCTGGAAATGAAGCCCGCCTCCGAGGCGGAAGTCCTCGAAGTCCTCGCATTCCTCCCCGACCCCGTCGCCACGGTCTACGGCGAACCCATCGCCAGAAAAGAGATCACCGACGAGCTGGTTTCCCAGGGAATCCCGCTCGAGATCTACAAGAGAATCGGCGAGGAAAGGCTCCGCCAGGAAATGAACACCCAGATCGAAAGGACGGTCAAGCACAGGGTCGTGCTCAGGCTTGCCGAAAAAGCCGGCTTCAAGCCTTCCCCCGAATTCGTCATCAATGAGATGAAGGAAGAATTCGAAGGGCTCCCGAAGGAGGTGCAGGAAGAGTTCGAGGCGGACCTGAAGGAACAAGGCCTCTCGCTTGAGGACGATATGAAGCAGTTCGCGCAGAACGTCGAGGTCCAGGAGGCCGCCGCCCTCCGCAAGTACATCCACACCACGTTCCTTGACAAGGCGAAGAAGGAAGTCTCCGACGCCGACGTCAAGAAGGAATACGAGGACCACATCGCTGAGCTCACGACACCCGAAGGCATCTCCGTCGCGCACATTCTCATCCAGTCCGACAATGATGAGGATGACGCCGACGCCAAGGCCGAGATCGACGCCATCTACGAAGAGCTCCTCAAGGATCCCTCCCAGTTCGGCAAGCTCGCCCAGGAAAAGAGCGACTGCCCCTCCGGCAAAGCCGACGAAGGCAAACTCCCCGCGTTCGACAGGACCGGCATGAGGCTCGACGGCAGCGGAGCCATGATCAAGGATTTCGTCGACGCCGCATTCTCCATCGAAAAGCCCGGCCAGATCACGAAGCCCGTCAAGACTGCCTACGGCTACCACATCATCAAGCTGCTCGAAAAGATCCCGGAAGAGGTCACCCCTCTCGAAAAGATCAAAGACAACATCACCGAATACCTCGCGGCGGAAAAGGCGCAGAACGAACTCAACAAGGTGCTCGACGACGAAATCGCGAAAAATGTGAAGATCAACGATTTCGCCCCCGCGAAAAAAGCTCCGGCCGCGGAATAACCCCCCGTCCGGACGCAGCAAAGCGGCCTTCGGGACATCCGGTTCATCCGGGTGTCCCTTTTTCATGCTTGATATGAGGAGAGCATGCACTCCCTCGCGTCACGTGCCGGGACCAGGCAGACGAGATCTTCCGGGAAGTCGGGGGGGATTCGGGGGGCTCAGCCGTTTTTCCGGCGGGGCGGATGGCGCCTGACCATGCGGACGGCTTGCTCGAAGGCTTCGATCTCCCCGGGAAGAGGCGCCCGCCCGGCATAACGGATCCGTTCGTAGAGCGCGACGCATTCGCTCAGCGCAGGGTCATCGAACTCTCTCGCCCAGGCGCCGTACGTCTGCCAGGACTCCCGCTGGATGGCCGTCCTCCGCCAGACGTCCATCTGCAGCGAACGCATCATGCGGGCGAGACGCTGGAGCTGCCGCGTCAGCGCGTAGCGTTTGCGGCGTCTGTTCCGAACATACACCGCGGCCGCGGCCGCGAGCAGCACGGGGATGATGATCTCAAAAAAGAAACGGACGGGATGGTTCCGGATCTGGAAGACTGTCCAGCTGTACAGCGCATCCCACACCCGGATGACCGATTGCGCCAGATACCCGCGCCGGAACCAGTAGACGATGTTGTCGAACCGGAACGCGATGAAGTCTTGCGCGTCGCGCCACCAGGAATCCTCCACAGTCAGGAGCGCCTCGATCTCCGATCCGGGCGGAGTCGCCTCAACGAGCGTCCATCTCTGTTCGTCGTCGAGCCAGGCCTCCGCCCATGCGTGCAGGTCGAAGTTCGTCGCGTAGTAGTAGCCCGCCGGATTGTACCGGGCGCAGACGATGCCCGAGACATAGCGGGACGGGACGCCGTACAGGCGCAGGAGCAGGGCCGCCGAGGTCGCGAAGAGCTCGCAGTGCCCGGTCCTGCGGTGAAACAGGAACCGCATCAGCGGGCTGTAGTATTCCCGCCGCCCCGGGACATAGTCGTCCCCCTGCAGGGTGTACGTGAAGCGGTCGGAAAAGAACTGCACCACGGCATCGATCCTGGCCCGAGGAGGCAGGGCCGCAGGGTCCGCGCCGCCGAAGATCTCCTCCGTGAGGACGGCGAGCTGGTCGGCCAGCATAGGCGGAATCTGCAGATACTCGTCCCGCACGCCTTTCTCCGGCGCCATCTCATCCGCAACCGGTTCCTGATATGCGGCGGCGGGGTCCGGCTCGTGGAACGTCATGATGACGCCGGTCGAGGGGATCCAGTTTTCGGCGATCAGGCCGCCGTCGCGCGTAATGGCGGCGGATTTCGCGTCGAGCATAACCGAGGTCGCGTTCGCGGGAAGCGGCGTCACGGCATTGCGGAAGCCGGACGCGAACCGGAATTCCATCTTTTCGGTGTCGTCGGTCCCGGAATCCTGAAGCAGGAACGTCAGCACCGCCAGGTTGCGGTCCTCCTCGCGCGTGATCTCCACGACGTCAACGGGGGTATCGTCGCCCGTCCGCCAGGTCCCGCCGTATGCGCCGCTGAACCTGCTGTAGACATTGCCGCGCAAATACCCCGGCGCGGACGGCGCGATCGCCTGCATGACCATCCGGACCGGCGTGTCCGCGTCGAACTGCGGTATGCGGATCACCGTCTCTTCGGGAAAGACGTTGCCGCGTTCCATCTGAGACGCCTGAAAGGACTGTTGAAGATGCGACCGCCATTCGCGGAACCGTTCCTCCTGGGAGAGGAAGAAATGCAGCGCGCACCAGAATGCCGGGACCAGCAGGAATACCGCCGCCGCACGGACGACGCCCATGGAGTGTATCCTGGCCTTCGAATCGTACCGGACGTCGGAGGTCAGGAGCAGCAGGGTCCCGATGCACTGCATGACGGTGCAGACCAGGTAGGTCTGCCGGTAATGCCGCAGGAGCGGCGTGGTCCCGGCAAAGGAGACGTTCACCAGCTTGGAGGTATTGTAGACGTCGCCGCATGCCAGGCACGACAGCAGGACGACCAGCAGGCACAGGGAGGAAATCTCCCTCGTCCGCATGAACCAGCAGGAAACCGCCGCCGCATACAGCAGGAATGGCAGGAACAAGTGCGACCGCATCAGGAAGTCGGAAAAGGTCAGGCGCTCGTCCGGGATCTTCACGAACAGGCCGGGCATGACGGCCAGGATCCCGACCGCCAGCAGGGAGTAGATCACCGGACGGTCCCGCAGGCGGAAACTGCGCTCCTGGAACAACGGGAAGACGACCATCAGGGCCGTCAGGATCAGGATGTGCGGCAGGTCGTACTTCAGGGAAAGCAGGAACGCCGGCGGCAGGATCAGCAGGCACCGCGTCACCAGCCCGAGCGGACGGCGCTCCGGCGGTTCGTATGCAATCATGGACACGTTCCTCATAACGGCAGATCGTCTCCCGTCAGGACGGATTCCGGCGTCACCGTCCGCAGATTCTCCGGCAGATCGCCTTCCGGGACGTCCGGAGACACCAGAAGGGGCACGATCTGCGAGCCGCGGTCATTCAGGGAGTCAAGAAACGCCCGGGCAGACTCGTCCCAGCGCATCAGCACCACGAACACCGTACCGGACTCAAGCGCCTCCCCGGACAGGGCCTTCGCCCCGCTCCCGGCAAAAGCATCCCTCGCGGACGTCGACGCCATGGCAAGCTCGTCCAGCAGCGGGTCGCAGTCACGGTCCGGTTCGCCGTTCGACGGGAACCGGCTGATGCGGCCGCCCACAGCCAGCAGATCGACATGATACGCCATCGAGGTCAGCGTCTCCGCGATCGATGCCGTCAGGGAGACTGCCGCCTCGAACGTCCGGTCCGTGCGGGCTTTCAGCAGGGATTCCGACAGGCTGAACAGCGAGCGGAGCATTCCGGCGGCCAGACGGGAGCGCGGGACATACGTGTCCAGCAGGACTGCCGCGTGCGAGACGTGTTCCTGCTGGTACTCCTTGATGATCGGCATGCGGTAGCGCGCGGTAGCCCTCCAGTGGATCTTGCGCGGGGAGTCGCCGGGCCGGTACACGCGGCAACCGTAGAAGTCCATGCTCTCGCCCGGACGTGGCACGGAACGCGCGCTCAGCCGGTGCCGGGCGTCGCCGCCACGCGGGAAGAGGTTCCGCAGGTTCCGGCTTGCCGGATGCACGATCAGACACTCTTTCCGGGCGAAAAGGACGGAGTGCTTGAAGAGATTGAACGGGAAGGAGGACTCCGCAACCCCCTGCGGGATGGAGAACACGCCGCGTTTCAACGCCTTCAGCTCCATACAGAACATCTCTTCCGTACGCGCCGGCACCGCGCAGTACCGGAATCCATGGACGCGCCTCAGCTCCGGCAACTCAATGTTCGGATCGAGCAGCAGGTCGGCGGCGGGCAGGCGCCGGAGATTGCGGACGCGGTAGTTCACGTCAAACGCGACGCCGCACTTGACGCGGGGCGGAAGGTCGCGTCCGACGACGAGACGGGGACGGAAAATGAAACCGAGCAGGAGGTCGACCGCCAGCAGCACCAGGAGGAACAGGAAAACCGGGATGGCCGGGCTGTGAAGCGCGAACACGGCGAAGAACGCGAACATCGGGATCACGATGAAGAGCAGGCGCAGGGGGCGGCTGAAAAGGCGTTCATACCACGCCATCGCCCAGAAAAGAAGCTTGAGCGACGGCGAACGGTAGTACCGGAACACGAAGCCGAGTCCGTGCGACTCGCGCATCCACTGCGGGCCGTCCAGAAACTTTCCCCAGACGTCACGGACCAAATGCAGCGGGTTCCGGTTCATCTCTCGGCTCCTTCTCCGAAAAAAGCAGCCCTCAGACGGGAACGCGCGTCTTCTTCACGACGGCGGCAATCAGGTCCGCGGCGGAAGCGCCCGCATGGCTGCTCTTCCGGTTCAGGATCAGCCTGTGCGCCAGGACTGGGACGGCGAGGAAGGAGACATCGTCCGGGGTCACGAATTCACGTCCGTTCAGCAGGGCGCGTGCCTGGGCGCAACGGGCAAGGTCGAGCAGGGCGCGAGGACTGGCGCCGAGCGAGAAGCCGTTCTCGGGATTGCGCGTGGCGGCCACAAGTTCGCGGGCGTATTCCTGCACGGACTGCTCCATGGTCACGGCGCGCACGGACTTCTGGATCTCCACGAGGCCGGCGCAGTCGATGACGGGTTCGATGCGGTCCAGCGGATCGTCCTGCCACCGGTCGTTCAGCATGGCAAGCTCCTCTTCGGAATCGGGATAGCCGAGCGAAAACTTCATGGCGAAGCGGTCCAGTTGCGCCTCGGGAAGCGGGAACGTGCCGAAGTATTCGACCGGGTTCTCCGTGGCGATCACGAGGAACGGCTTCGGCAGGTCGTAGCGTACGCCCTCGATCGAGACCTGATGCTCGTTCATGGCCTCCAGCAGCGCGGACTGCGTGCGGGGCGAGGCGCGGTTGATCTCGTCGCCGAGAAGAATGTTGGCGAAGACGGGGCCCGGATAGAATTTGAACTCCCCGGACTGCTGGTTGAAGACCGACGAGCCGAGGATGTCGGACGGCATCATGTCGGACGTAAACTGGATGCGCTTGAAATCCGCCCGGACCGTCAGGGCCAGCGCCTTGGCGAGCGTGGTCTTGCCCACGCCCGGCACGTCATCCAGCAGCACATGGCCGTTCGCCAGCACCGCGTTCAACAGCAATCCGATCACTTCGTCTTTTCCGCGGATGACCTGTTTCAAACGGGTCCGTATCTGTCCGATCGTCTCCAAATGGGACGCCTGGGGGTCTGCCATATTTTCACCTCCGTAAAGCTGCGGCGAAACCGGACGGCGGATGCACCGCCGACAACAATCAAAAACAGCAATTATAATACCCCGTTCCGCGGATTTTTCAACCGGAAAACGCGTTTTTGCCGTTTTTTCCGGCTCTTTTTCGGAAAGGACGGTTGCATTTTCGCGTTTGGAGTCTATCTTATTATTTATGACACGAAACGATTCAAACCCGGGACTCCTCATGAAAACCATCCGTAGACTTCTTGCTCCGGCGGCACTTCTCTGCTCAGCCCTCTTCTGTTGCGGCTACCACAGCTGCGACCGCGAGGAGGTCCGCCTGTATTTCGACCCGGACAACTGGGAGGAGATGCAGAAACCGCCGAAGAACGTGGTCTCCATCCACGAAGTCATCCGCAATAAACAGGGCGACGGCATCGAGCGGACCGTATCGTCGTATTTCGGCGGTGAAGTGACGATCCATTCCATGCAGCTGCTCGATTCGTCCGAGATCAAGGACATCCAGTATCTCCCGATCCCCGGCGACCAGGGATTCTACAACCTCCGGTTCGACCTCACCGAACGCGGACGCATGCTCTGGATCAACCTCAGCGTGCAGCACAAGGGCACCCAGCTGGCATTCGTGATCGACGGCACGGTGTACCGCGGGTTCGTGCCCCGGCAAATCGACGACGAGGCGACCTCGGTCATCGTGGACGGCCCGTTCGACCAGGCCACGGCGATGGCCATCCACAACAACGCGAAATTCAATTATTTCAAGATGAGGAAATGACCTCTCCATGACCATCTCAAAACATATCCGCCGGGTTCTCCCCGTCGTCATGATCCTCTTCACCGCGGTCTTCTGCTGCGGTGCGGGGGGGCAGAGCTGCAGCGCCGACGACGTGGACCGGGTGTTCGACCCGGAGAATTTCGACTCGTCCGACCGCCCCCTGGAGGGTCTCATCGAGATCCAGGAGATCATCCACATGCGCCGCGGCACCGACAAGGAGGTCATGGCGCCCTCTCTGTTCGGCGACGACCTCTGCCTGAACAAGACCGTCCTTCTGGGGTCCGTGGACATCAAGAAGGTCAAGGCCGTCCCGATCGAAAAGCTGCCCCCCTATTGCAGCCTCGAACTGAAGCTGACCGACCGCGGGAGGCGTCACTGGATCGGACTCAGCCTCCCGAACAAGGCTACGCATGTCGCATTCGTCATCGACGGCCTCGTCTACCGCACCTTCGTCCCGCGCCTGCTCTACGACGACGTCACGGACTCCATCATTGTGGACGGACCGTTCGACCCCGCCACCGCGAAATTTCTTGAATCCAACTCGGCCCGGAACTATTTCCGCCTCAATTGACGAACTATGACGACACGAATCCACATCCCGAACATCGCCGCGCGCACTTTCCGGGCAAATCTCCGCCGCACATTCCGTCCCGCGCTGTTCTTCCTTGCCGCGTCCTGCCTGTGCGCCTGCGAAAGCGGGACCAACATCTTCGACCCGCTCAACGTCGACGAGCGGGAGGACGTCTACAAGCCCGTCGTCGGGGAGCCCGGCGAAGTCGGCGTCGTCTCCATCCATGAGATCATCCGACACAAGCGCGGCGACGAGAAGGAATACCAGATCCCGTCCATGTTCGAGGACGAGGTCGTCATCGACAAGAACCAGCTCCTGGACTCCTCCGACATCGTCTCCATCGAAGCCATCGCCATCAACGACCTGCCCGGATTCTACAAACTCCGCTTCCACCTGACGCCCCAGGGCGGCAAGCTCTGGCGCAAGCTCACCGCCTCCGATGACCGCGGCAAATCTCCCTCGCTCGCATTCGTCATCGACGACGTGCTCTACCGCACCTTCAGGCCGCGCTTCCTCTATTCCGACGAGGACACCGTGGTCGTCGACGGCCCCTTCGACGAACCGACCGCGCTGAACCTTGAAGCAAACGCCATCCGCAATTTCATGCACTTCTCCCAGCAATAAAGATTCTACGGCAGAAAGGACGCCTACCATGAAAATACTCTCCGGCATCAAAACGGCCGCGTTGCTTTTCTCCCTCGCGGCGCTCGCGCCGTCCCTTTTCGCGGTCTCGGAGACCTACATCCCGTCGAACGCGAAATTCGCACTCTACGTCAATGCGGCAAAAGCCACTGCTTCCTCCTCGCTCAACACCCTCCTCTACAAGGACGGCGTCGACCTCGCAAAAAGCCTCGACGACGTGGCGATGATCCTGGAGGACCTTAACGGCGACGTCTCCTTCTTCCTCACCGAGATCGACCCCGGCGACTTCGAAAAATCCCTCATGGACGTCGTCCTCTATGCCCCCGGACGCGTCAACGCCATCTACAAACGCCTCGCCGAACGCGAAGACATCAAGACCGAAGCCTCCACCTTCAACGGCGCGCGTATCCTGAAGATTCACACGATCAACGGCAAGACCGACGCCCTCGCCCTCTTCGAGTTCATCTCCGACGACATCATGCAGTGCCGCATGGCTTTCAACCTCCCGGAAACCCAGCCCTTCATCTGGGCCGTGAACCCGGATACGCCCATGATGGTCACCAGCATGAAGGTCAAGGGCGCGATCGTCTCCGCAGCGGTCGACGCCGCCTATGTGCAGGGGAAAATGAAGGCTGAGGAGGAGGCAAACCCCCGTTCCGCCGAGGAAAAAAAGACGAAGATCAAGGCAGGAAACAGCTCCATCGAGATCGACGAGGAGGATCCGGACATCGAGGACATCCGAAACAACGTCAAGTCCATTTTCGCACGCATCACCGAAGGCTCCCGCGGCTCCCTCGACGCCACGATCACGCTCCGCTGCACCAGCTCCGAAGTCCGCGACGAGGTCTTCCGGACAGTCGACGGGTTCGTGACGCTCTACACCATGCTCTCCAGCGCGTCCTTCGAAATCGGCAAGGACGGCAAGCTCATCCAGAAGGGCGGCGGCGCCAACCCGCTCTCCACGCTCAAACACGAGCCGAAGGGCAACGACGCCGTCTTCACGATGAACCTCTCCGAGGAATTCCTCGACGACGTTGCAAAGTCCGCCGCGAAGAACAACAAGAAAAACGCCTCCGCAAAGAAAAAGGACAAATGACCGGGCGGAAGCCCCCGGGCTGCCGGAAATGCGCCCTTTCCCGCGCCGGTTCCCTGTTTTTTTCGTTTTTGCTGTCTTTTTGATTTGAAACCTGAAAAAAATATGCTATCGTATTGTAACGGAGCAGGAAAAATGAGACGACGCGCGCGCAAAAGCGAATCCGGGCAGGTGCTCGCGGAATACACCGTGATGCTCTGCATGGTCGTGCTCGTCGCCCTCACGCTTTTTCTCCTCATGCGCGTTTTTCTCGAATACGGTTGGCGGATCCTGACCCTAATCGCCTGGGAGCCGTGACCGAACCGATACAAAACCTCGAACCAAGGAGTCCTGATATGAAATTCAACAGAAAGCACTACGGAATGAAACGCCGCTCCTCCGGCGGACAGGCCATCCTGGAGTACATCATCATCATCGCGCTCGTCGCGGTCGCGGCACTGACCGTGCTCGGGCTTTTCGGCGACCGCATCAAGGCCCTGATCGCCGGCACCACGACGGCCATCGGCGGACAGAACTCCGCACAGGCCGCGGGCGACGACGGCGACAGCCTGAAACAGTTGCAGGAAATGGACAAGAACGGCCCGTCCGACATCAATTTCTGATCGGACTGTTCCGCCTGATGAAACGGACACGGGAAGCGTCTGAGCGCCGCCCGTGTCTGATTATTTTCCGAAAAAGGATGTGAGCATGCGCTGTCTGTCCCGACATCTGCCTCGCCGCCGGGCTGTGGGTCCCTGCGGCGTTCAAGGACGCTCCGAGGCGGCGGATCCCGCCTGGGGGCGCGCGGCGCATTGCATCCGGGCAGGCAGGCATGCGCGCCGGAAAGGGGAACGCGGCTCCGCGATCCTCGAATCGTTCCTCGCCATGATCCTGCTCGGGTTCATCCTCTTCGGCATTCTCCAGCTTTTCCAGCTCGCGCTCGCCGACATGGTCGCCGACTACGCGGCCTTCCGCGGCGCACGCTCCGCAGCGGTCGGCTTCAAGGATTACTACGCCATCCGGGAGGCGTTGATCAAGTCCGCGCCCGCCTCGGGCTCCATGGTGACGCCCGACCTCGGCGGCTACTCAAGCTGGAATTCGGTGGAGACGGAGAAATCGCTCCTGCGCGGCTTCATGGAGGGCAACCGGCATGTGGAATACGCCGACTGGGTCGGCGAGGACCGGTTCCATACGAACTACCATTGCCCGCACTACGGCGAACTCATGCTCGGCGGCTGCTCCATCTGCCGCCAAAGCAGGAACCACTACGTCAGCGCCTCGTCGAACGGATTCGACCAGACGATGCACTTCCATTTCGAGTTCGTCCACTATCCTCTGAACATCCCGCTGCACGACTGGCTCACCGGGCGCGACTCCATCGACATTTCGAGCGAGGCCGAACTCACGAACCATTCCTCGGCATTCCTGGAGTGACGGCGTATGACGAAACGGCACGCGACAGGATCACGGCGGAGACGCGGCGAACAGGGACAGGTGCTCATCCTGGCGGTCGTCGCGCTCATTCTCGTCATCATCGCCGTCCTGCTGCTCTTCGACGTCCAGACCGTGATCCGCGGCAAGGTCAAGGCGCAGAACGGCGTGGACGCCGCCGCGCTGACCGGAGCCGAGTGGCAGAAGCACTCGCTGAACCTGATCGGCGAACTCAATCTCGTGCGCGCGACCGGGACGCTGATCTCCGACCCGTTCTTCGCCAGGGGGATCCTGGACGCCCCCTCGGAGACGGGAAACGCCGCGGAATTCTTCGCCGACCTTCCGCAGCCGATCACGCAGGAGGAGTTCACGCTGTTCCCGGAAAAGGCGGAGTTCTACAACGAGGACGGCACCCTGAACGTCGAGAAGCTGATTCGCGAGGTGCTTCGCGTGGAGAAGCAGAAACGCTATCTCGACGCACTCGACGACCTCGTATCCCAGCTCCAGACCCGTATCGCGTTCACCGGTCCGCTGATCGGATTCGGCGCGGCGCAGCAGGCGGCAAAGAATAACGGCATCACGTTCGACTCCGAGGCCAGTGACTTCTACATCAAATACCTGAACCTCGTCGGAAACAACGGCATCTACGAACGCATCACGCCGGTCTTCGTCCATGACTACGCCTGGCGCGCCCCGTACGTCTCCATGCTCGAATCCATCCTGGACTACTCCGCCTTTCACAACGACTTCACCGGAAATACGGAAAACCGCGCATACGGGATCGCCGCCGGAACAAAATTCAAATTCGTCGGCATGCCCAGCCTCGTGACCGATCCGCCGACCGACTTCTCCATCTACCTCGGCGACAAGAATTTCTACGATATGATCCACGCCCGCGACTGGTGCGGACTCGACCGTCTCCTCCGGCTTGATTTCAACGGCAACTGGTGGGGCGATTTCGAATGCGAACTCGACGAGAATTTCTCCAACCAGTCCGAAATCCTCCCCCTCCACATCTCGTTCTCCGACATGCCCGGCACCTACGAAAGCGCAAACGGCGAGGCGAAAGCCCTGGACCGCTTCGCCGAGGCAAGAAAAGAACGGCTCTTCTCCGAAACGTTCAACCGGGAAAACCCCTATGAATACACCGTGATCGACGACGTCGTGAAACGCGAGGAGCATGAAGAGAAACGGCACACGTACTACACGCTCACCAATATCTCGATCACGATCAACACCGCCATCTTCGAACAGAGCTACAACGACGAAGACGCCGACCGCCGCTACGACCTCCTGCCCCGCCTCTCCTGGGCCGTCTTCGATGAAGAATGGGCATCGTTCGGCTCCGACAGGGAGGAATGGGAGGAATACCTTCGGGGACGCTTCAAGCCGGGCATGGACTACCGGTCCGGCGCGCTCGCATACTTCGAGGCGAAACAGGACACTGTGACCATCTCCGGATCCATGGGGCGCCCGCGGCGCGGTTCCCGCGCGCCCGACGTCGGGCAGGTCTTCTCCAATACGGCGGCGGACTCGGATGCGAGAGGCGTCTCCCGCGCCCTCGGCAGGCTGAACTCGAACTCCGTCGAACGGATCGAAACGAACGCCGAGGCCAAGCCAATCGGCCGGATCAGGACCAAAGACGGACAGTATCTCCGCCCGTTCGAGGCCGGCCGCATGGTCCTGCCCGTCTTCACGGAGACCGCCCTGATCCCGATCGCCATGGAGCCGGTCGACGGCTTCTCCATGCTCGATCTCGACTGGCTTTACTACCTCACGGAATTCGTCCCGCTCCTCTCCGGCAGCCCGAGCCTCGAGGACGCCTGGGAACGCGCCGTGGAGCTTTATCCGACCCACCTCGGCTATTACGCTTACTACGTCGCCGCACTCGCCATGCTCGGCAACCCGGTATTCCGCCAGGCCGGACTCGACTGGCTGGACGCGACCGCGGTCTGGACGAAGGATGAACGCGGCAACCGGATCCCGATGTACACCAACCGCGAGTACAACTGCACCGGACGCAGGGGCGAATCCGGCGGAAGCGGCGGCTGGAGCGGCACGGTTTTCTCAAACGGAGGACCGTCCAAACTGCATTGAGCAGGACGCGCCTCGCCGGACCCAACAAACAGAAGGAACATTCCATCATGCCCGATTTCCCGTTCAAATCCGTTACCGTCGGCCTCCTCGAAGTCAACTGCTGCCTGGTCCGGCTGCCGGGCTCGCGCACCCTGTACATCATCGACCCCGGCGGCGACTGGAAGCTCATCCAGGCCGAGGCGAAGACGTTCGACTTCGACGAGGCGGTTATCCTCTTCACGCACGCCCACGTCGACCACATCTCCGCCGCAGGGGCGGTCGCGGATGCCCTGAACATCAAACGCGTCTACCTCAATCCCGCCGACAAGCCAATCTACTACAGCCCCGGAAACGTCATTGCAAACTACATTCCCGCCGCCGAAAACCTCCCCGACACGGCATGGCCGCCCGAAGACCCGCGGATCCAGGTCCTCCCCTGCCCCGGACACTCGCCCGGCGGCGCGGCATACTATTTCCCCGAACTCGCCACCGTCTTCTCCGGCGACACGCTCTTCTTCAGCTCCATCGGCAGGACCGACCTGCCCGGCGGAAGCGAAAAGGAGCTCCTGGATTCGGTCCGCAATCAGCTGTTCAAGCTCCCCGACGACACGCGCGTCGTCCCGGGGCACGGTCCGTTCACGTCCATCGGGTACGAAAAGAAGAACAATCCCTACGTCTGAGGTGGCGTCCCGCCCGAAAAGAATTGGAACCCCTGCTCAGTCCGCCGGAGTGTTTACCGCACGCCACGCCGCTGCCCGCCGCACCATGTTGTCGCGGAGGAACGCGGCAAAGAAGAAGATGTCGTTGGCATGGAAGATACCTTCGCCCATCTGCGCGCTCGCGTCGTACTGGCTGTCGCCCGGCAGGTCCACGATCAGCCCACCCCGCGCCGGATCGGCGCGCACCGAGCCCAGCAATGATGCTTTGAACGTACCCGCAGGCTCCTTCTCGGACACATAGTAATACGCCGTATCCTGCGACCCGGAGAGGTCCGCGGGCGTGCTGTCCGTTTTCCAGTTCACCGGATTGATGACGGATCCGCCGGGCGTAGTGAAGATGTTGTCCCCGGCACCCGCGGAAACGGTATTCCAGACCAGGATCACGCCCGTGTCGTCCCCGCCCTTTGCACGGCGAATCCCGCGCCCCTCGAAATCCCGGTCGATCTCTGCTGCCGTCTTCTTCGGGAGCCCGGCAAGATAGGCGGCGGCAAACCCGGATTCCGGCGTGATCTCCGGGGTGGTCCGGAGGAGTTCGTACAGGTCGGACGCGCCCTGGCTGTGGCCGATCAGGATGTACGGCATGCCGGGCTGGTGGAAAAACTTCATGAAATGCAGGAACGCAGTCTTCGTGTCCTCAATGCCGTACCGGAGCAGCGTATCGCCCAGGCCGGCGGTGAAATCGGTCTCCAGCACGGTCAGGTAGTCCGCCTGCCGCACGAACGGCGCGTACAGCTTCAGCGGATGCACGGGATCGGTCAGCAGCCCGAACGTCAGGCCGATGTAGTCCGAAGCTTTCGTGCGGATGCGCTCGAACCGGTGGTCCATCACCGGGCGGAGCTTGTTCTGGAAGAGCGTCGGATAGATGTAGAAGACCTCGAATTCCGGCAGAATGGATTCCGTAGCGCCCATCCGCACCCAGCTGGCGGGGTTGGCGTAGTCGGGCGCGGGAGGGATGACCAGCGGCGCGGTGATCTCCACTGCGGGCTTCGCCGATTCGGCGGCTGCGCCTTCCTGCCCGGCACCGGAGGTTTCTGCGCCCGTTTCCGCCCTCGCCGGCGTTTCCGCCTCGTCCGGGCGGCCATACGAGCATGCGGCCAGGACAGAAAGAAGGGCCGGGCAGAAAAGAAGGAGAAGGGAAAACCGCAGGAGACGGAAGATTTTCGAGGCGGAGTTCATCACCGGATGCATTGCTTTGGAATTATTCAACACGAAAATCGTGTTTCGAAGAAACGATGCTGATAATTTACTCCGGAACGGATGAAAAAACAAGGTAAAAAGGTTTTTTTCCGTTTTTTTTCGTTTTTCGGTTTTCATTTTCGCTTTCCTTTGCTATATTTTAATGGCACAAATTGTTTTCAACGCTTTTTCCCGAAAGGAGTCCCTCTTATTATGAAGGCCGTTCGTCTGATTCCCGCCGCAGCAATCGCCGCCTGCCTCGCACTCACCGCATGTTCCGATTACGTCGGCAAGGAAGCCACCCACCCTCTGTACGCGAAAGCGATGAGCGCGAAGACGGCGAAATCCTACCGCGAATCCGCCGAAAGCCTGGAGGAATTCCTCACCATCTGCCCGAAGTCCCCGAAGGCACACTACGATGTGGCGCTGCTTTACAAGGAGAACCTCGAAAACTACCCCGCCGCCATTTACCATCTGCTGAAATATCTTGAGCTCAGCGGCGAGGCCCTTTCCAAGCAGGACCAGGCGGACATCCGCCGCTACATCCAGGACTGCGAACGCCTGATGTTCGAATCCTACCGCATCCGCAACGACATCAAGCTGGCCGACGACGTCCCGCAGGCCGATCCGGCCAAGCTCGCCGCGAAGAACGCCGAAAACGCCGCCCTCCGCGAGAAACTCCAGAAGTACATCGAACACGAAGAAGCCATCCTGGCGCAGAACAAGGAACTCCGCGACCGCAATGACCGTCTCACACGCGCCGCTGCGGCAGCGGCGACGACGGCGGCTTCGACCTCGACCACGGCAGCCAGGACGAACGCCGCATCGACAGGCGCCACGGCGGCTGCTTCGACCTCGACCGCATCCCGCAGCAGCATCCCGTCCTCCACGACCGGCACTCCCGGCACCACGATCGCCGGCGAGAACGGCGTGCGCTACTACTACGTGGCGAAAGGCGACGGTCTGCAGGCCATCGCGCAGAAGATGTACGGCAAAGCCTCCATGTGGAACATCATTCAGGAAGCCAACAAGGAATCGATCGGCGAACGCGGCATCCTGAGGATCGGGATGAAGCTCGTCATCCCGCCCGCCCAGCAGTAACCGCCTTCAACCAAGGGGATACCGTATCATGAAGAGATTCAGACACTGGTTTGCGGCCGCTCTGCTTCCGCTCCTCGCCTCGTGCAGCTTCAGCCTCATCCCTTCGGCCGAGTATATCGAGCAGAAGACGTTTGACCTCTCATCGCCTGTCCCGTTCGACTCGCTTCCGTTCATTGTCGAGGTCGATGCGTTCTCCAACGAATGTTCCGGCCGCTTCAAGATGGTATTCCGCGAGGACGACAACCAGATTGTCGTCGATGAGTTCAACCACTGGTCAATGCCTCCGGCAGCCATGGTGACCAAGTATCTTTCCGCACGGTTCGCCTCGGCGACCGGCAATCAGAACCGGATGGAAAAACCGGTGTTTGAGCTTGACGGAACAGTGCTGAACTGCGAGATGAACAAGCCCGAACAGCAGGTCGACCTGATGGTTCACTACTTCATCATCGAACAGGGCAACGACAAATTCAAGATTACCGGCACGGAAAATTACCGCATACCGGTCAAAGACACCTCCGCCGAGTCGTTCGCAAACGGAATGAATGAGGCCGTCTCCAAGCTCGCCGACCGGATCGTAACCGTCCTGACGAACGAGCTTAAGGACAGGGTTTCCGAGGCGAAAAAAGACTCGGACGGAAAGTGACCTCACGGTTTCCCAGCCCTCCAAAATCCAGCGGATCCAGCCCGACGCCACCATGATCGACCCGGATGCCATCATCGCGCATTTCTACCCGGAGGACACCCCGCTCCGGCGTCTGCTCCTGCACCACAGCACGCAGGTCCGAGACAAGGCGCTCGCCATTCTCGCCGCCCGGCCGTCCTCAGCCCCCGCCCTTGATGCCGGGCTCGTTTCCGCAGGCGCCATGCTCCACGACATCGGCATCCTTCAATGCCATGCGCCATCCATCCTCTGCATGGGGACGCGTCCCTACATCGCGCACGGAATCATCGGCGCGGAGATGCTTCGCGGATACGCCCGGACGCACGGCATGGACCTGGAGCCCTTCGCCCGCATCTGCGAACGCCACACGGGGACCGGCATCACGGCGCGCGAGGTCCGCGAACAGGGTCTGCCGATCCCCGAACGCGATTATCTGCCGGAGACGCCGGAGGAAAAGCTCATCTGCCTGGCGGACAAGTTCTTCTCGAAGTCCGGCGACAGGAAGGAAAAGCCGCCCGCCGCGGTCCGCCGTTCCCTGGAAAAATTCGGGCTGGACACGGTGGCGCGCTTCGATGCGCTTCTCCGTCTTTTCGGGCTCGCCTGACTTGCGGCACATCCCGCATCCGCCGCATTTTACGGTTTTCCCGAAAAAAACATGCGTTTTTTTTGACAAAACCATTCGATTTTTTTAAAAAGTGTGGTAATGTTTTATGATAACACCGCCAGGCTAACGGCTCGCATGCAGCAGAAGGGAAAAAAATGGCTTCGTCAGGACAAACGATCATAACCGGCATCGAATTCGGCACGGACAAGATCTGTGTCATTCACGGCAGGCCGGACCAGAACGGGAACATCGAGGTGCTTTCCTTTGCCTCGCTCCCAAGCAAAAACTCCGTCGTCAAGGGCACGATCATCGACCAGAACGCCGTCCTGAACATCCTGAAATCCGTACTTGAGGAGTCGGAAAAGGGACTCGGATGGAAATTCAGCCGTGCGGAACAGCACGTCTATTTCCTGGTCAACGGAATGCATGTCAGCTCCAGGTTCGGCGAGGGTACCGTGCTGAACTACAATGAGGACGGAAAGATCACGGAAGCCCACGTGCAGAAGGCGATCGACAGCGCGAAGAACCTGGCGGTCTCGACCGACCTCATGAACATTCAGGTCTACGACTCGTCCTTCCTGCTCGACGGCACGAAACGCACGTTCAACCCGATCGGCAGCCTCGCGGAAAAGCTCACCGCCATCATCCATATCGTCTTCGCGGACAAGAAGCGCATCGACATGGTGCAGACCATCCTCCGCGAACTCGGGTTCGAATCCGGCTACCCGATCTTCGTCCCGCTCGCGGACGCCTACGGCGTGCTGACGCAGGACGAACGCGACCAGGGCACGCTGCTCTTCGACTACGGCGCCGGAGTCTGTTCCTATGTGCTGCTCTACAAGGAGGGCGTGCTCCTGAGCGGCACCATCCCGACCGGTGCGAACAACGTCGCGAACGACCTGTCCATCGCACTGGAGCTGCCGTATGAATTCTGCCAGAAATTCCTTCGGGAATCCAAACTGAAAGCCCTGCGCGACGAGGGCAGAAACTTCATCGAATACAAGGTTTCGTCCGGCGGCGCGGACAAAATCCGCCGGATCCCGCTCGACTCCTTCGAAAAAGTCATGGACCTCCGCCAGCGCGAGACCTTCACGCTCCTCAAAAAGGAGCTGGACCGCACCAACATGATGCCGTATCTGCAGAACTGCATCGTCATGACCGGAGGGGGCTCCATGATCGACTCCGCACCGAACATCATGATGAACGTCATGAACGTCCCGGTCCGCTGCGGCGAAGCCATGAACGTGACAGGCTCCCTGTCCTCCTTCCGCAACCCCATGCCGTGCTACGCCGCGATCCTCGGGCTCGTGAAGCATGCCGCCGTCCTCGAGGAGAATTCCCCGTCCGGGGACGGAGGATTGCGCCGCACCATGGTCCATGCCACGGACCAGATCCTGCAGAAGCTTCAGGAATTCGGAAAGGCTCTCAAGATATGATGGAAAACACAGCAAACACGTCCGCCGGCCTCTCCAGGGCTCCCATCGGCAACGGAAAAGCGCTCGTCGTCGGCATCGGCGGCTGCGGCATCCGTATCCTCGAATTCCTGCGGAGCAACCCCCGCGCAAAATGGCTTGTGACTCTCGCGGTCGACACTGACGGCGGGGTCCTCGCCGGGACGCACGCCGACGCGGTCATCAACGCTTCGGCGGACTGGAACTCGAAATCCTGCGCCGGATGCGGCGGCGACATCATCCGCGGCGAACGCGCCATCTCCCACGAACGCGCCAACCTGAAGCAACACATCCGCGGCTTCTCCCTGATGATCGTGACGGGCGGGCTCGGCGGCGGGACCGCCACCGGCGGCGTCCGCACGCTCGCAAGCGTCGCCCGCGAGGAAGGCGTCCCGACGATCTTCCTGCTCACCACGCCGTTCTCGTTCGAGGCGCATTCCCGCCGCAAGAACGCCGACGACTGCCTGCAGGAGATCCTCCCGATCACCGACGTGGCGCTGACGATGCCGAACGACCTGCTCTTCAGCACGCTCCCGCCCGACACGCCCGCGGAAAATGCGTTCGCGACCTCGGCCAGGGAAATGGCGCTGACCGTCGTCGGCATCGCCTCGGTCCTGCGCTGCCGCGACCTCATCGGGACCGATTTCGCCACCTTCATGCGGGCGCTCCACAAACGCAAGGCTTCCTGCGGCATAGGCGTCGGATTCGCGGAGAACTCGGACGGGCTCGACCGCTGCGCCCTCGCCCTCACGCGCATGCTCGATTCGCCGTTCCTCGGCGGCAACGAGGCCATGAAGCGCGCGGACGCCGCAATCATCACCCTGACCGGCGGACCCGACCTGGAGTTGGGCGAAATGAAACGCACGCTCGAACTCGCAGCAGGCGTCATGCCGAAGGGTGTCGAACTCCTTTCCGGCGCAAATGTCTGCGACGAGGCCGCCGGCTCCGTCCAGATGACCGCCGTCATCTTCCAGTATTCGCCCGAATCCAAGCCCGCCCCGCTCCCCAAGCGCACCTCGCCCGCATCCCCGCTCCCCACGGCGGCCCATTCCGACGAACTCCCGCTGCCCTTCTCCGCAGCATCGAACAATGTCGAGGAGGTGGAGCTCGGCCTCCAAAGCTACGACAAGGGCATCTTCGAGAAGCTGCCAGCCGTCCGCTTCCGCGACGAGGACCTCGATATCCCGACCTACCAGCGCCGCAACATCCGCATCGACAAAGGGAGCTGACCGCCATGACCTGCCGTTTCCTCTTCGCCGCGTGCGCCGTCCTGCTCGTCTGCGCCGCCGGATGCCAGGATGCCGCCGACCCGCCGGCGATCGACGGCGAGCTCGCCATGCGCTATGCGCAGGGCAACTACGACCTCGGGCCTCGCATCTATCGCACCGAGGGAGCGGCAAAATCCGCCGAATGGATCGAAAAACAGGCCGTCGAAATGCCCGGTCTCCTCGAATCGGGCGGCCGGGTCCGCATCATCGGCCCCGGGGCGGTCAAAAACGTCGAAATCGTCATCCCTCCGACCATCCGCAAAACAGCCGGGGGGGACGACTGCGACTTCATCGTCATCGGCGCGCACCACGACACGAAACGGCTCTTCAGCGTGCCGGATTTCGCGGGTGCGAACGACGGCGCATCCGGGGTCGGAGCCCTGCTCGCGATGGCGCGCGCATGCGTCGAGTACATGCAGAAACGCCCCCTTCCCTGCGGCATCCGTTTCGTCTTCTTCGACGGCGAGGAGGCGCTCTACCAGTACACGGAGACCGACGGACTCGTGGGAAGCCGCGCCTACGTGGACATGCTCGCGAAGAACGGCGAAAAGGACCGCTGCCGCGCCATGGTCCTGCTGGACATGATCGGCGACAGAGACCTTCACATCGACCTCGCCGGCAACTCCACGCCGGCGCTCGCGAAACTCGTGATGGCCGAGGCGGAAGCTGCCGGACACGCGGACAAGTTCTCCCCCGGCGACACCGCCATCCTCGACGATCACTACCCCTTCCTTCAGGCCGGAATCCCCGCCGTCGACCTGATCGACTTCCAGTTCGGTCCGCAGAACTGCTACTGGCACACCGGCGCCGACACCATGGACAAGATCTCGGCGGAGAGCATCAAATGCGCCGCGGACGTCGCGCTCCGCACCGTCTGGCGTCTCGCCGCATCGGGATTCAAAGACCTGCCGAAATGAGCATCGACTACTTCCATTGCCGTGAAAAGTTCCTGGCGCTGCCAGGTGTCCACGAGGCCAGGAACGGGCCGTACCGGTTCGCCGTCGCCCCCGGTCCCGCGCAGGTCTGCCTCGCGGAGCATTGCGCCGAGTTCGATGACATGCTCCGGGACGGATGCCCCGCCAAGACGTCGACCGAGACCAGCGCCGCCATCTGCACGCTGCCCGGCGGCAGGAAAGTCTTCATCAAGCGCAACGGCAACCGCGGGGTCGGGTTTGCCGTCAAATACTTCTTCGTCCCGGCGCGCGTCTTCCGGGCGGCGCTGGCGGCCCGCCGCGTCGAGGAGGCCGGGATCATGACCCCCCACGTCCTCGCCGCCGGCGAAAAGCGCCGCGCGCACGTCCTGCTCGGCGGCTACCTGGTCACCGACGCCGTGACGGACGCAAGCGACCTGATGACATACACGATCAAACGCCCGGAGGCGCCTGCGGGAATGCCCGCCCTGCTCCGGGAGACCGCCCGGATCGCCGCCACGCTCCACAACAGCGGATTCTACCACGGCGACCTGAAACTCGTCAATCTCTACCGCACGAACGGCAGCGATGCCTGCGGCGTCTGGGACCTGGATTCCGCACAGACATTTCCCGGCGAAGTCCCGCACGCACTGGTCGTCCGCGAACTCGGACGAATCGTGTCGTCCGTCCTGATCTTCGCCGAACAGAACCCCGCGTTCCCGGACAGCTTCTTCGACCTGCGCCGGATCGCACAGGGCCTGCTCGACGCATACGCGGCTTCGGCAAAGGGCGCGGTGCCGTCCACGTCCGAAGTCATGGACGCCGCCCTGACGCGCTGGCTGAACAAACGCAAGCTCCGGTTCGATTATGGAGGACAAACAGCATGAGCAAACACATTTTCACGCCGAACGGCAACACCCCGCTTTTCGTCAATGCCGACAACGGCGGCCTCAAGTTCATTTTCCCCTCTCCCGAGATCTTCACCATCTCCAATCAGGACATCCTCCGCATCGACGACTTCTTCGACCCGTACATCACGCCGGACGACCTCCCCGGCTTCTGGTCCGGATTGCGCCCGGAAACCGACCGGACACCGGCACTCTTCCTGAAAAAACGCGTCTACCCGACCGGCCTCGGCCTCCGAAACCTTTTCTCCCGCACCAACCCGTTCCGCCGCGCCGAATGGGCCGCCAGGGCCGTCGACGCAGGCGTCTCCACGCCCGCCGTCATGGCCATCGGCATCCGCAGGAAAGGGCTCATCATCAAAGCCGTTTACCTGGTCATGGAAGCTATCTCCGACGCGGAGGAGGCCACGGACATCTTCTGCCGTCCGAACGCACGGGCGCGCGTCGCCCTCTTCATCGAGGACAGCTCCCGCCTCATCGCGGCGCTCCATTCCGCCGAGCTCTTCCACGGCGACTTCCGCCTCTCCCATTTCTACTACCGCGGCGCCGTCCTCTCCCTCTGGAATCCGGGCTGGCTTCAATCCTGGTCCGGACGCCTCTCGGAACGCGGCATCCTCCGCGACCTCGGCTCTCTCGGAGCCGCCATCTGCAACGAGGCGGCGAAACACAGGCCCGCGCTCGACGACTTCATCTCCTGCGACGCGACCGCGGAACTCCTCCTTTCCGCATACGCCGAAGTCGCCCCGGGCTGGATCCCGCCTCTGGGACGGCTTGTGCGGACCATCGAGAAGAACTGCGCCCAGATGCGGCACTGACCGCCCCGTCCGCACCGGCTCATCGGTCCAAAAAAAAGCCTCCGGCGAACCGGAGGCAACAAATCAAAACAACAACTTGACAGGCCGAACGGAACAACGCTCCGAAGCGTCGTTCCCATGGAACGGATGCCCGTTCCCGGCCGGGCGGATAATCGTCCGGAGAAACGCCAGGGAGAAAACGGAAAACTCCGCCGACCTGAGAAAGGCTTACTCGGCCTTCGCAGCGACCAGCGCGGCAAGACGGGATTTCTTGCGGTTGGCCTTGTTCTCGTGGATCACGCCGACCTTGACAGCCTTGTCGAGCGCGGAGCATTCCTTGCGGAAGAGCTCGGCAGCTGCGGTCTTGTCATCGGAAGCGGCGGCCGCGCGGAAGGTCTTTTCGAGCGTGGCGAGGGCGTTTCTGTGGGATTTGTTTTTGATGCGGGCTTTTTCGCTGTTGCGCTGCGTCTTCACAGCGGACTTGCGGACATACGTTTTGGGCATGGTGTCACCTTTCGGTTTTTCGATATGTTTTCAGAACAAATGCGTATTCGAATAATTTTTTGAACAATCAATATACCATGCAGCGCCCTGTTTTTCAAGAAGAAAAGCGGAAAAAGCGGCGTTTTTTTTCTTTTTTCCGCGTTTTACGGAAGATTTTGACCCTTTTTCCCGCTTTCGCCTTGAACTATTTTCATTTCGATGTATTGTATATTAATGCTGTGATTTGCGCCTGCGAATCCCGGTACAAAGACGATGGACCGCGCGTCGAAAACGCGGCCCGTCCATGCAGTAGACCGCCAGACCTCTGAAGCGGAAAGACTGCCGGACCATCCGGTCCGCGCGGTCGGGACGGCCAGGGGCCTGTGGGGTTGTTTTGCATTTGTGCCAGGGAGAACGGGACGGAATGCGGCAGGAACACGCAGGAAAACCGCGGACGGCGGAAGCCGTTCCCCGGCATCACGATATCATACACGAACCCGGCACCTGAAGGAGTTACAAACATGAACAACGAATTACTGGCTATGCTCGAATACATCGAGCAGGAACGCGGCATCAGCAAAGAGCAGGTGGTCAAGGCACTGGAACAGGCGATCCTTTCCGCATACAGGAAGAGCTCCCGGCCCGCAAGCGATTTGAACGTGAAAGTCAATCTCCGCACAGGCGAACTGAAGGCCTGGGCGCGGCTGAAAGTCGTCTCGGAGTTTCCGACCGAAGACGAGATCCTTCTGGCCGACGCCGTGCGGCGCATCCCCGGCGCGAAGATCGGCGACATCGTGGAATGGGAAGTCACGGCAGCCGACTTCGGACGCATCGCCGCGCAAACTGCCCGCCAGACCATCGCCCAGATGCTCCGGAAGGCGGAAAAGGACATCGTTCATGACGAGTTCAAGGACAAGGTCGGCGAGATCGTGACCGGCACGGTGCACCACGCCGACGCCGCCGGCATCGTCGTCGACATCAAGAAATCCCAGGGCATCATCGCCGGACGCGACCGCATCCCGGGCGAACAGTTCTCCGCGGGCGACCGCATCAGCGCCCTGCTCGTGAAAGTCGACATGGAAGGGTCCGGCCCGAGCCTCATCCTGACCCGTACGTCCAACAATTTCGTCCGCCGCCTCTTCGAACGCGAGGTCTCCGAGATCCACGACGGCGTGGTCGAGATCGTCGGCATCGCGCGCGCCCCGGGATCCCGCTCCAAAGTCGCGGTCAAGTCCAACGATCCGCGCGTCGACCCCGTCGGCGCCTGCGTCGGTATGCGCGGCCTCCGCGTACGCAATATCACGAACGAACTCGGCAACGAGCGCATCGACGTAATCCCGTACAACAGCGACCTGAAGACCTTCATCGCGAACGCCATGCACCCGGCAAAACTCCTTGACATCGTGCTCAACCCCGAGACGAAGACCGTCACGATCCACGTCGACCAGGAGAACTCCAGGCTCGCTTTCGGGCGCAAAGCCCAGAACGTTCGCCTCACCCAGCGCCTCATCCAATGGAACATCAACATCGTCATCCAGGAGAGCGAGGAAGAGGAATTCGCCCGCAAGAAACAGGAGGCCGCCGCAGAACTGGCTGCCAGGGCAGGCATCTCCGCCGAAGCCGCAGCAGCGCTTGTCGAACACGGCTACCTGACCGTTGAAGGGCTCGGCAATGCTTCCGCCGAAGACCTCGCCGCCATCGCCGAACTCACCGACGATGACCGCGCAGGCATCGCGCAGGCCGTCGCCGCCGCAAAGGCCGCTTCCCCCGCGGATGAGCAACAGCAGCCCGCTGCCGAAGACGCCGGCGCAGCAACGGATGCCGAACAGCCGTGACAAACGGTAAAACCGCGTTATTGAGGAGTACCCATCATGGCTACCAAAAACATCAGAATCAGAGACTGGGCCACACAGCACGGTCTTCAGAATAAAGACGTGATCGCCGCGCTCGACGCGTTCGGGTTCCCCGGCAAGACCGCCTCGTCCAACCTCCCCCCGGAGGCCATGGACCGGCTCGTCGCAAAATTCAATCTTAAGCCGGCCGGAAAACCCGCATCCGAAAGCAAGGCCGAACAGCCGCAGAAAACAACGCCAAAACCCGCTCCGAAAAAACCGGAAGAACCGAAGAAGGACACGGCGAAACCGCAGGCTCCGGCACAGCCTCAGGTCCAGCAGAAACCGCAGGCTCCGGCACAGCCCCAGGTCCAGCAGAAACCGCAGGCTCCGGCACAGCCTCAGGTCCAGCAGAAACCGCAGGCTCCGGCACAGCCCCAGGTCCAGCAGAAACCGCAGGCTCCGGCCCAGCCGCAAGTTCAGCAGAAACCGCAGCATGTTCTCGGCGGCAATACCGCCAGATTCTCGTCCGATCTCGACGACGGGGACGACGGCATGCAGGGACGCCGCGAGAAATTCAACCATCCCGGCGGAGGCAAGAATTTCCGCCATGAGACCCGCGGGCCCGGTTACGACAACCGCGGACGCGACAACCGCGACAACCGGGGCGGACGCGACAACCGCGACAACCGGGGCGGCCGCGACAACCGCGACAACCGGGGGCGCGACAACCGCGACAACCGGGGCCGCGACAACCGCGACAATCGCGACAACCGTCAGAACACCGAACCCCAGGCTGCGAACAACGTTCCCGGCCGCGAGGTGCATATCAAGACCCCGATCGTGGTGAAGGCGCTCGCCGAGGCCATCGGCCGCAAGCCGAACGAAGTCATCATGAGCCTCATGATGATGAACGTGCTGGCGAACATCAACCAGACCGTGGAATCCGACGTCGCCCAGAAGCTCGCCGAGAAATTCGGCTGCAAGCTTATCGTGGACCATCGCGACAAGGATCTCCACATGCTCAAGAACGAGGTTGAAGAAACCGTCGCGCCCGAGGATCGCGTGTACTCCTGCGCCGAATCCGAACTCAAGGAGCGTCCCCCGATCGTGACCTTCATGGGCCACGTCGACCACGGCAAGACCTCCCTGCAGGACTGCATCCGCAAGACCCATGTGACCGCATCCGAAGCCGGCGGCATCACGCAGAGCATCGGCGCATCCGTCGTCAACCTCGACGGCAAGAACATCACGTTCGTCGACACCCCCGGTCACGAGGCGTTCACCCAGATGCGCGCCCGCGGCGCCAACGTCACCGACATCGTGGTCCTGGTCGTGGCCGCCGACGACGGCTTCATGCCGCAGACGGTCGAAGCGCTGAACCACGCCAAGGCCGCCAAGGTGCCGATCATCGTGGCCGTCAACAAGATGGACCTCCCCGAGGCCAATTTCGACCGCGTCCTCCGCAATATGCAGGAACACGACCTGATGCCCGAAGACTGGGGCGGACAGGTCGCCGCCATCAAGGTCTCCGCCCGCACGGGCGCCGGCATCGACGACCTCCTGGAGCGCATCCTCCTCGAGGCGGAAATGCTGGAGCTGAAGGCCAACCCGAAGAACCCGGCGCAGGCTTTCGTGCTGGAATCCGAGCTCGAACAGGGCCTCGGCGCCACGGCGAACGTCGTCGTCAAGAACGGCACGCTCCGCGTCGGCGACGCCATCATCTGCGGCCAGTATTTCGGCAAGGTCAAATCCCTGATCGACAGCCGCGGGCATCGCGTCCCGCTCGCCGGCCCCAGCACCCCGGTCAAGGTCGTCGGACTCTCCGGCGTCCCGCCCGCGGGCACCCGCCTGGCGGTCTGCGAATCGCTCGCCGTTGCAAAATCCCTCGGCGAGACCCGCGAAGCGGAAAACCGCAGGGAGATCCTCTCCGCGAAACCCGTCGCCGCCGGCTTGGAAGCCCTTTTCTCCCAGATGGAAGAAGGCAAGCGCAACGACCTGAAGGTCGTGGTGAAGGCCGACGTTCGCGGTTCCACCGAGGCGATCGTGGAATCCCTGAAGAAGAAATCGAGCCCGAAGATCAGCATCGAGGTCATCCATTCGGACGTCGGCGCCATCACGGAGAACGACGTGATGCTCGCCAGCTCCGCCAATGCCATCATCCTCGGCTTCCATGTGCGCGTCAACCCCGGCGTAAACGACCTCGCCAAGAAGGAGCGCGTCGAAATCCGCCTCTACAGCATCATCTACGAACTGCTGGAGGACATCGACGACGCCATGGCCGGCCGCCTGGAACCCGAAAAGCGCGAAAAGGAGCTCGCCACCGTTCGCATCCTCAAGATCTTCCACCTCTCCAACGGTTCCGACATCTGCGGCTGCATCGTCGAAAAGGGCACCGCGAAGGTCGGCGCGAAAGCCAGGGTCTACCGCGGCAAGGAACTCCTGTTCAACGGTGAAGTGCGTTCCCTCCGCCACCTCAAGGACGACGTCCGCGAGGTCCGCGCCGGCATGGAATGCGGCATCCGCCTGGACAACTTCGCCGATTTCGACGAGGGCGACACCATTCAGCTCTACGAAATCGAACTGAAGAAACAAACACTGTAAAAAGCCAGGAGGCGCACCATGCCTCGAAACAACAGAAAACACCCGGTCGCTTCCGTTGACCGCATCGTCCGCATCAACGAGCTGCTCAAACGCGTGCTCGCCGACCTCATGGAGACGCTCGGATTCAACGAGGAGCAGGGCCGGATCATATCCATTACGCGCGTGGACTGCGCCTCCAACCTCAAAAGCGCCGCCGTGTACGTCAGCATCCTCGGCGCAAAAAACGAGGAGGAGGAGGCGCGCATCATCCGCCGCCTGATCGAACGCAAATCCGAGATCCAGTCGCTCATGTCGAAGGAGGTCATCCTCAAGTACACGCCCGTCCTCCAGTTCGTCCTCGACCATTCCGTCGCCGACGGGGACCGCGTCCTGGACCTGCTCCGGCATATGGAGGACGACGACCATGCCGGCAACTGATTTCACCGGCATGGCGGCCGCGCTGGAGGCCGTCCGCGACAATCCCGCCCCGGTCCTCGTGGTCACCCACGAATGGCCGGACGGCGATGCGGTCGGCTCCGCGTGCGGACTCTGCACTCTGCTGCGGGACAACGGCTTCCGCGCAGAGTTTTTTCTTGCCGCCCAGATGCCGGATTGCTACCGCCCGTTCCTGCCGTACCCGTCCGCTGAGTTCACTGCCGAGGAGATCAACACGAAATTCTCCCTGGTGCTGAACGCGGACGCGTCCACGGTGAAGCGCATGGAGCTCGGCCCGGCGGACTTCGCCTCCATCACGATCCCGGTCATCACGTTCGACCACCACCCGGACGACGAGATGTTCGGCACGCTGACCTGCCTGGACCCGGAAGCCAGCTCCACCGCCGAGCTCGTCTACCGTTTCGCCGTCTCGCAGGGCTGGAGGATCTCCCCGGCGGCCGCCACCTTCCTGCTGCTCGGGATCACGACCGACACCGGATGCTTCCGCTTCACGAACACCCGCGCGGCGTCGCACCGTGCGGCAGCCGACCTGCTGGAACTCGGCGCCGACCAGGACAGCATCGTCAACGAGGTATACCTCTCGAAGCCGCTGAACATGGTCCGGTTCGAAAGCGAGCTCTTCTCCGGCATTCGGACAGCGTTCGACGGCAAGTTCGCCTGGATCCCGGTCCCGCGCGAACTGCTGGAGAAATACGACGTCAACCTGCGGAACACCGAACAGCTCATCGAGCTCGTGCGCGGGATCCAGGGCGTCGTCGTCGCCGCTCTCCTCAAGCCAACCTCCAACCCCGGCATCTACCGCGCCTCCCTGCGTTCCAAGGATCCCGGCATCTCCGTCGGACGAATCGCGCGCGGGCTCAAGGGCGGCGGGCACGAAATGGCCGCCGGATGCTCCATTTTCGCAAAAACCCAGGCGGAGGCCGCCGAGGTGCTCCTCCGCCATGTCAGGAAAGAAATGAACCATGAAATATGACCCCAAGCGCCACAGGCTGCCGCCCTTTACCCAGAACGGCATCCTCCTTGTCAACAAGCCGAAAGGATGGACCAGCCACGACGTCGTCGGGTTCTTCCGTGCACGGTTCAACGCAGTAAAGGTAGGACATTGCGGCACGCTGGATCCCGCTGCCACCGGCCTGCTCGTCATCGTGTTCGGCAAGTTCACGAAGTTCAGCCAGAAATTCTCCGGCGAGGACAAGGTCTACGAAGGGACCGCGCTCCTCGGCACGCGCACCGACTCCCAGGACATGGACGGCACCGTGCTCGGCACCGCCGACACGTCCCGCCTCACGGTCGAACAGGTCCGCGAGGCGTTCCTGAAGTTCCAGGGCGACATCATGCAGACGCCGCCGATGGTGTCCGCCGTGAAGCACAACGGCGAACGCCTGTACGACCTGGCGCGCAAGGGCGTCGAGGTCCAGCGCGAACCGAAACCCATCACGATCCACTCCATCACGTTCCAGAAGTTCGACCTCCCGTACGTCGACTTCGTGGTGTCCTGCTCCAAGGGGACATACATCCGCACGCTCTGCGCGGACGTCGGAGACGTGCTCGGGTGCGGCGCCGCGCTCTATCGTCTGAACCGCCTCAAAAGCGGCGATTTCGAGCTGAAGGACGCCGTGGACATCGAAACGGTCAGGACATGGGAACAGGAAGAGCTCAAGGCCGCCATCAACGATTTCCTTTTCAACAAACTTTCCAAAATGCCCAAGTTCGCATTTTGACGATCCTTTTCAGGGGGGCACGACCATGATTTATCTGACCAACGCCCAGCACGAACAGTTCGACAAGGCGCTGACCGCATACGCGGAAAACAGGCCGCGCGGGTGTTTCGAACTCGACGAGGCCGCGCCGGCCATTGCGGGCAGCATCACGTGCGAGCCGGGGCAGGAAAAGGACCTGCTCGAACGCGTCCGCACCATCATCAAAGGCGACCACCGGGTCTTCGAGCAGGACGGACATTGCGCCCTCCGCACGAAGTTCTTCAACGGCGCGCGCATCAAGATCGTCCCGTCCGATTTCGAGCTGGCAAACGGCATCCTGCTGCCGGGCGACCGCTTCGAGGCATTCAACCCGGACGAGCTTTCCACCGACGATTTCAAGCTCTATGCGCCCGGGTCGAGCACTCCCGCGGAGATTGTTCCCATCCAATGCGATTTCGCAAAACTCGCGCCCTACTACATCCTGCTCGGGCACGGCGACATGCTCGACGCCTTCGCCGCGGAATCCCATGAAAACTACATCCGGATGCGCTCCGCGAAAAACATCCGGAACGTCATGCTCGACGTTTCGGCGTTCGACCTCAGAGACTTCTATTTCCAGACGAATTTCCGCTTCGGCGACTTTATCGTCCTTACGGTCGAAAACGCATCGGAAGGGGTCTTCTCCCTCGAATACCGGCCCGCCGAGCTGGACGCGTCGAATGCCGACAAGGTCGAATGGATCGAACAGTTCGAAGCGGCGCTGATCGAAGTCTGGCACCGCAATTACAATTATATCACGGTCACCGAACAGCTCGCCGCGGGGTTCTTCTGCGCCTACGCCGCCGGAAACGACCTTCTCGCGCACCCGCGCGTCTCGTTCGACGAATTCCACCGGAACATGATCGAAGTCACGCTGAGCAACCAGGACGGCGAGACCATGATCGTGCCGCTGGACGAGACATCCGAACCCGGCGCATACGCGCATGGCGGCGACGACCATGAGCATGACCACGACCATGAGCACGAACACGGCGGTCCCTGCACATGCGGACACGATCACGGCGGGCACGACCCCATGCACGGGGAACACCGCGACGGCGCGCCGAAGGACGGCGACCCCGTCCCCGGCCTCTCCGCAAGCGATTTCTCGGCCTCGTCCGGGCACCTCGACTCGCTGGACGCGATCCTGTCCGACGTGAACGCGCCGATCGGATACGTCGAGCTGTACGCGTTCACGTTCGACGCCATCGCGAACGGCATGGACTTCAACTCCTTCCGCGCGTCCATCCTCGGCCTGATCGAGCACGATTTCGCCGACGATACGCAGGAGGTGGCGTTCCTGAACTTCCTCGACGAAAACTGGGAGGCGTGCTCCGAGGCGTACCACCCCGGGGAAGACGCCCCGAAAGCCCCGATCCGCGCACGCCTGATCGAACTCGACAACGCACGCATCGCCATGACGAAGGCTTTCCTCGCCGGATCGGACGAGGAGAAGCTCAAGCGTTTCACCCCGCGCGTCCGGCATCTCCACCGCGCCATCATCGACACGCTCGCCCTGCTGAACAACCAGGCGGACCTGCCGGAAGGCCCCGAACTCGACGCCCTCGAACAGCGGATCGAGGACATCGAGGACGAATGGGACGAAATCGAGGCGGATTTCGAGAACTGAGCGAAGCATGGCCGGGACCGTACTTTGGACAGGCGAGGGCCTCCGCCTCGCCATCGGGACGCAGATCCTGCTCGACGACGCGAAGATCTCCATTCACGCGGGCGAACGCGTCGCGCTCGTCGGGAGAAACGGCAGCGGCAAATCCACGTTCATGCGAATCGTGGCGGGCACGGAACAGCCCTCCGCGGGCGAGACCACCTGCGCGCGCGGCCTGCGCATCGCCTGCATGGAGCAGGACTGCACACGGTTCCAAAACGTCTCCGTCCGCGACGCCATCGCCGAGGGGCTGGAGTTCTTCAACGGCATCCACCGGCAGCTGGACGCCCTGCGGCCGGGTTCTCCCGAACAGGAAAAGCTCGAACGCATCCTGACGCTCCATGACGCCTGGGACCCCGCGCGCAAGATCGAGATCATCGCGCAGAAACTGAACCTGCCGCCGCGGGATTCCCTCTGCGGCTCCCTCTCCGGCGGCGAACGCAGGAAAGTCATGCTCGCACGCGCCGTCGCCGCCGAACCCGACCTGCTGCTGCTCGACGAGCCGACCAACCACCTCGACATCGGCGCGATCACCTGGATCGAGGAGTATCTGGCGGACTACCGCGGCACCTGCCTGTTCGTCACGCACGACCGGTGTTTCCTGGACCGCATCGCCACGCGCATCGTGGAGCTTGACCACGGCAAGTTCTATTCATGCGAGGGCTCCTACGCCGACTTCCTGGCCGCGAAGGCCGCGCGCGAATACCGCGAGGACCAGGCGGAATCCAAACGCCAGAGCTTCCTGCGGCGCGAAATCGAGTGGGTAAGGCGTTCTCCGAAGGCGCGCCTCAGGCGCAACCTCGGCCGCATCAAACGCTACGAGGAGACCGCCGCCCTCTCCGCGCCCGACCGAATCGGCAGCATGGAGCTCATCATTCCGAAGGCGGGCCGCCTCGGCAACCAGGTCGTACGGATCGAAAACGTCAGCCACGCCATGGGCGGAAAACCGCTGATCCGGCATTTCTCGTTCGAATTCGAAGCCGGCCAGCGCGTCGGGATCATCGGGCCGAACGGCGCGGGCAAGACCACGCTCCTGAAGCTCATTACGCAGCAGCTCACGCCCGACGAAGGGAAGATCGAGGTCGCTCCGACCGTCGTATTCAACTACATCGGGCAGTCGCATCTGGAACTGAATCCGAACCGCACCGTGCTGGAGGAGATCGGCGAAGGGCACGAGTTCATCAACCTTGGCGACGAACGCGTCTCCATCCGCGGCTATCTCCGGCGGTTCCTGTTCGAGGACGACCGCGTGAACACGCGCATCGACCGTCTCTCCGGCGGCGAACGAGCCCGCATCGTGCTGGCGAAGATCCTCAAGTCCGGCGGCAGTTTCCTGATCCTCGACGAGCCGACCAACGACCTGGACCTGCCGTCGATGCGCGTGCTGGAGGAAGCCCTGGCGTCCTACTCCGGCTGCCTCGCCGTCGTCAGCCACGACCGCTATTTCCTGAACCGCGTCTGCACGCACATCATCGCATTCGAACCGGACGGGCACCTCTTCGCCGGACCGGGCGACTGCGACTATTACCTCGAACACCGCGCCGCCGTCCTGTCGGCCGCCGCCGCGCCGGCTCCGAAAAAGGACGCGCCGCCCCCGAAACCGAAGAATCCGCCGAAAAAACTCTCCTACAAGGAAGAACGCGAATTGGCTGAGATCGAACCGGAGATCGAACGGCTGGAGGCGCGCATCTCCGAGATCGAGGACATCTTCTCCGCGCCCGATTTCTTCGCGAACCACGGGTCGGAATCCGCCTCGCTTCAAAACGAGCTGAACGGACTCCGCGCAAAGACCGAGGCCCTGTACGCACGCTGGGATGAACTCGAACAGAAGAAACAGGCCCTGCAATCCTGAGGCGGATGCGGAAGCGGGACAGACCATGGGCAGGGATTTCGCAGACAAGCTCGCGCGCCGTCAGCTCTACAGCCACGTCCCCGAGGCCGAGGACGGCGCCGCATTGACAGACTACCTCGCCGCGCATTTCAGCCGGTTCGACCGCGCCGGGTGGAACCGTGCAGTCGAGGCGGGACTCGTGACCGTGAACGGCCTGCCCGCCCTCCCCGGCGCAACCGTGAAACGCCACGACCGCGTGGGCTACTGGCCGCCGGAAACGCCGGAACCGGACGCCGAGCTGCATTACCGCGTGGTCTACGAAGACGACAGCCTGCTGGTCATCGACAAACCGGGGAACCTTTGCGTGCACCCGACCGGCCCCTTCTTCCGCCATACGCTCTGGCACCTCGCCGGAAGCCGCTACGGCGAGATCCGGTTCGTGCACCGTCTCGACCGCGAGACCTCCGGTTTGGTCATCGCCGCGCGCACGCGCCGGGCGGCGGCCGCCATGGACAACGGCAACACGCCCGTCCGCAAGGAATACCTCGCGCTCGTCACCGGGGATTTCCGCGGACGCATTCATGCCGAGGGATTCCTGATCCGCGACCGGACCAGCGCCGTCCGCAAGAAAAAACGGTTCGTCCCCGCAGACTCACCGGAGGGCGAATCGGTTCGCCTCGACCCGACCGCCGAAACCGCCGCCACCGAGCTCATCGAAGAATCGCACGTGCCGCCGGACCTGACGCTCGTCCGCGCCATCCTCGGCACGGGCCGCCAGCACCAGGTGCGCGCCACCCTCCATTCACTCGGATTCCCGCTCGCCGGGGACAAACTCTACGGACCGGACGAACGGCTCTTCCTGAAGATCGCTTCGGGAAGCCTGACAGGAGACGATTTCGCCCGGCTCCGCTTCAGCCGCCAGGCGCTCCATGCCGCCGTGCTGGAGTTCCGCCATCCCTTCACGGGGGAAACCGTCCGCTGCGAATCGCCGTTTCCTCACGCAGAGTTCGGGTTCTGAACGCACAATCGCTGTTCGGAAATCACCCTGTGATGCGGACCGCGCCGCCCGCGGCATCTTCCGGCGGACGCACGTCCGCGAGACGGGCGAACCACTCGAAACTGTGCGACGGGAACTGTTCGTGTTCGCCGTCGAACACCTCGAAATAGACGTTTTCCGCGCCCGCCGCCTCCAGTTTCCGCACGAAATCGACCGAATGGCGGTACGGCACGACGTCATCGTGCCGGCCGTGATGGATGGAGACTGCGGTCGTCTTCAGGGCGGCGAGGTGTTCCGAGGGGGAACGCAGCGCGTATTCGTCCGGCACGTCCGCCGGGCTCCCGCCCAAACACGCCTCCAGGTCGCGAACGTAATGCTGCCGCGTCTCCGTGAGGTGGGCATGCCAGGCGTTCAGGCTGGAGACCGGGCACCAGACATCCACGGCACGAAACACCTCCGGGGCGTCCTCCGCCGTCAGCAGCGCGGCATGCCCGCCGCCCGAACAGCCCAGCAGAAAGATGTTCCCTCGGTCAATCGGTGCGGTCCGGGCGGCATGCTCCACGGCGTCGAGGATGTCGCGGCGCGCCTTGAGGCTGCCGCAGGCGTCGGAACGGTGCGGATTCACCTCGAGGTTCGGTCCGCGGAATTCCGGCAGGAGTAGCGCCCAGCCGTACCTTTCGCAGAGCGGCAGGTAGTTTTCCACCTGATTGAATCGGTCGTAGCTCCAGGTGTGGAGCCCGACGATGAGCGGGACCGGGGCATCCGTCTTCGGACAGTGGAAGAGCGACGGCTGAATCGTGCCGTCAAGCGTGGATTTGACTTGGATCGTGTTCGTTTTTCACCTCGGAATGAGTGTGCGGATTGAGAAGAAAGAAAAAGCTCCTCCCCGGCGGAACGAAAACCGGGGAGGAACAGAGGCAAAATCGGCTGCTTACTCGAAGAGCCAGGTGGAAAGATAGCGTTCGCCGGTGTCGGGCAGGAGCGCCACGATGCGTTTTCCGGCGAATTCCGGGCGTTTCGCGAGCTCAAGTGCGGCCCAGAGCGCGGCGCCGGAGCTGATTCCGACCAGCAGGCCTTCCTGAGCTGCGGCCGCACGGGCGGTCTTGCCCGCGTTTTCCGCGGAAACCCCGATCACCTCGGTGATGAGGCCGGTGTTCAGCACTTTCGGCACGAAGCCCGCGCCAATGCCCTGGATCTTGTGCGGACCGGGTGCGCCGCCCGCGAGGACCGGGCTGGTGTCCGGTTCGACCGCGAAGATCTTCACGTTCGGATTCTGTTCGCGCAGATACTCGCCCACACCGGTCAGCGTGCCGCCGGTGCCGACGCCTGCGACGAACGCGTCGACCTTGCCGTCGGCATCCGCCCAGATTTCCGGGCCCGTATGCGCCTTGTGATACGCCGGGTTCGCCGGATTCTCGAACTGCTGCGGGATGAACGAACCGGGATTGGCTTCTCGGAGCTCGAGCGCTTTCGCGATCGCGCCCTTCATGCCCTTTGCGCCTTCGGTCAGGACGATCTCGGCGCCGTACGCCTGCGCGAGCTTGCGGCGTTCGATGCTCATGGTTTCCGGCATGGTCAGGATCAGGTGGTAACCCTTCACGGCCGCGACGAACGCGAGCCCGATGCCCGTGTTGCCGCTGGTCGGCTCGATGATGAGCGCGCCGGGCTTCAGCTGTCCGGCCTGTTCGGCCGCTTCGATCATGGCGAACGCGATACGGTCCTTCACGGAACTTCCGGGGTTGAACGATTCGACCTTGACGACGACTTCCGCGCCGCCCTGGTTGAGTTTGTTGATGCGGACCAGCGGGGTGCCGCCGATTTTGTCGAGGATGCTGTTTGCGATGCTCATGGCAGGGGTCTCCTTTCTGTTGTTTTCAAATCTCTACCATTTGGGTTGCAATTATACTATACCACATTTTCTCCGAATGTCAAGCGTCCTTTCGAAATATTCTCTATCTTTTTTGTAGTTTTTTCGTTTCCACCTCGGAATAGCTGTCCCGAACAATCATCCATGCGGAAAAACGCCATCAAAAAAGCCTCCGGGCGCTTCTTCGCGGCGGAGGCATTCTTCCGTGTCCGCGCCATACGCGCGGACAGAGAGATGAGGATAACAGGATCTTATTTGAGCTTCTCCTGGAACATCCGGATCGCGAGCTTCGGATTGGCCTTGCCGCGGCTGAGCTTCATGAGCTGGCCGACCAGGTACTGGAGCACGGCGGTCTTCCCCTCTTTGAACTGCTGGACCTGAGCGGGGTTCTGCTCGATCACCTGGTCGACGAGCGCGAGGATGGCGCCCTCGTCGGAGACCTGGACGAGGCCCTTTTCCTTCACGATGGAATCGGGGTCCTTGCCCGTCTCGAACATCTCCTCGAACACTTTCTTGGCGGTCTTGGAGTTGATCGTGGAGGCGTTCACGAGTGCGGCGAGTGCGGCCAGCGCGGCGGGCTGTACCTTGCAGTCCTGAAGAGAGCCGCCGGATTCGCCGAGCTTGCGGAGGAGCTCCGACGTGAAGAGGTTCGCGATGATCTTCGCCGCGGAGGAGCCCTTCGCCGCGGCCTCGAAGAACTCCGCGTAGGAACGGTCCGAGGTGAGGACCTGCGCGTCGTACGGCGTGAGGCCGAAATCGCGCACGTAGCGCTGGCGCTTGTCGGCGGGGAGCTCCGGCAGGGAGGCGCGGAAGGCGTCGAGCTCGGCATCGGTGAACACGACCGGCAGGAGGTCGGGCTCGGGGAAATAACGGTAATCGTTGGCGTTTTCCTTGGTGCGCTGGACCACGGTCTCGCCGAGCTCATCGTTCCAGCCGCGTGTGTCCTGCTCGATCTCCTGCCCGTTTTCAAGTTCGACGAGCTGGCGTTTGATCTCGTACAGGATGGCGCGGTGTGCGGCGCGGAAGCTGTTCAGGTTCTTGATCTCGACCTTGGTGCCGAATTTCTCGGTGCCGCGCGGCCGCAGGGAGATGTTCACGTCGAAGCGCATCTGGCCCTTCTCCATGTCGCAGTCGCTGACGTCGGCATACTGCATGATCTCCTTCAGGGAGGAGAGGTAGGCGTAGGCCTCGTCGGCGGAGCGCATGTCCGGCTCGCTGACGATCTCGATGAGCGGCACGCCGGAGCGGTTGAAGTCGAGCCCGGTGCAGTTGGAGAAGTGGGTGGACTTGCCGGGATCCTCCTCCAGGTGCATGCGGGTCATGCCGATCCACTTGTCGGGCAGCGGTTCGCCGGAGAAGCCCGTGCCGAAGATGTGAATGCGTCCGTTTTTGCAGATGGGCAGGTCGTACTGCGTGATCTGGTAGTCCTTCACGAGGTCGGGGTAAAAATAGCTCTTGCGGTCGAACTTGCTGAACTTCGCGATCTCGCATCCGCACATCATGCCGGCGACGACGGCCTTGCGGACCGCCTCTTTGTTCACGACCGGCAGCACGCCGGGCATGCCCATGCAGACCGGGCAGGTATCGGTATTCGGCGGGGCGCCGTAGGTATTGGGGCAGGAACAGAACATCTTGCTTTTCGTGCGGATCTGCACGTGCGCTTCGATCCCGATCACGGGTTCATACATCGTCATGGGGTTTCTCCGGGGAAGATGAGGTTTCACGGGCGGCTTCCTGTATCCCGTTCTGCGGCCCGCGGTTTCTGGCATATCGTTCTAATATAGCATAAAAACAGGGATTCGTCAAGCGTCGGGGCGGTCAAATCCGGAGCATAATCCGTGCCGGGCGGACGCGGATGCGTGTTTTTGCCGAAAAAAACAAGAAACATAGTTTCTTTTTCCGGAAAATGTGATATAGTATCTCATTCGCATTTGCTTTTAGGAAAACTGCCATGTCAAACCAGCCTGAATTCAGTCATTCCGCCGGAACGGAGGCCGGACACGCATGAGCCGCCGCGCCATGATGGTCCTGATCCTCGCGATCATCGCGATTCACGGCATCCTGCTGTGGCTTCTCTTCGCCACGGATTCCGCCGAACAGCAGCTCTCCGAGACCCGCAAGCAGCTCGAAGAGGAAATCGCCCTGCATTCCGAAACGGAAAGAGGGAGCAATCCGTTCCGAACTCAGACGGAACCGGGATCATCCGTTCAGCTGCCGGAATCATCCGGTGGCGCTTCTTCGGCTCCGTCCGCATCGCCGGCACAGACGCCCGGTACGGTTGCGGCGCAGACGTCCGGCAACGCTCCCGCAGACAGGGACCCGCTCGCCGGACTGACGACTGTGAAGGAGAAGCCCCAGCCGTCCGTACCGTCCACGACCTACGTCCGCAAACCGAAGAAGATCACACCCGTGAAGCTCGATTACTCGGGCGCCGTGCAGAACGACATCGCCGGCCTCAAGGGCGCGTCCCTCGCCACGGCGGGGATCCTGATCGACATGGACAACAACAAGGTGCTCTGGGCGAAAAACCCGTCGAAGCCCGTTCCGGTCGCCTCCCTCACGAAGATCATGACCATCATGCTGTCCTACGAGATCGCGATGGACGACAGTTCCCCGTACACGCTCGAATCCCTGATCCCCGTCACGACCGAAGCCATCAATACGCCCGCAAGCAAAGTTGATTTCAGAAAGGGCGAGATGTTCACCATCCGCGAACTCCTCGTGGCCGCATCCGTCAGGAGCGCCAACGATGCCGCCCACCTGCTGGCGGAACACCTCGGCGGCGGAAAGGCGGACAAGTTCATCGAAGACATGAACCGCAGGGCTAAGGAGATCGGCATGACGCACACCACATACTTCAATGCGCACGGACTCCCCGGCAAGTCCAGGGCGCTCGACAACCAGAGCTCGCCGGAGGACATCGCCCGCCTCTGCCTCGTCTTCCGCCAGTATTTCTACCTCATGGAGCTCGCCGCCCTCCGCTCGGCGCCGTTCCGCGAAAAGGGCTCGCCGAACTACATGATGCTTCAGAACCACAACAACCTCCTCCCCGGCGCCAAGGTCAGCACCGCAGGCGTGAACGGCATCAAAACAGGTTTCACCAACCGCGCGGGGTTCTGCCTCGCCGCCTCGTGCGAACGCAGCGGACGCCACCTGCTGGCCGTCGCGACCGGGTTCCCCTCGGCCGCGGACCGCGACAATTTCGTCCACGTCCTCCTCGACTGGGGCTACACGAAGATCGGCGTCTCCAAGCCGAAAGCAGCCTCGTCGTCCTCAAAATCCGCGTCCTCCGCGAAAAAAACTTCAACAACGAAAGGCCGCTGACCTCCAGGCGGCTTTCCAGATCAACAGGCAGACCTCCATGCACAAACAAACGATTCTGGTCACAGGCGGAGGCGGTTTCATCGGCTCCCATCTCTGCGAACTGCTGCTCTCCCGCGGCAACGACGTCATTTGCCTCGACAACTTCTTCACAGGGTCGAAAAACAACATCCGGCATCTGCTCTCCAACCCCTCGTTCGAGCTCATCCGCCACGACGTCACCATCCCCATCGAACTTGAGGTCGACGCCATCTACAACCTCGCGTGCCCCGCCTCGCCCATCCACTACCAGCACGACCCCGTCCAGACCATCCGCACCAACATCCTCGGCGCCATGAACATGCTCGATCTCGCGCGGCGCCTCCGCATCCCGATCCTCCAGAGCTCCACCAGCGAAGTCTATGGCGACCCGCAGGAACACCCCCAGCGCGAGACCTACTGGGGCAACGTGAACCCGATCGGCATCCGCAGCTGCTATGACGAGGGGAAACGCTGCGCGGAGACACTTTTCTTCGACTACCACCGCCAGTACGGGATCCCCATCAAGGTCGTCCGCATCTTCAATACCTACGGGCCGCGCATGCTCCCGAACGACGGACGCGTGGTCAGCAATTTCATCGTGCAGGCGCTGAAGGGGAGCGACATCACCATCTACGGCGACGGGTCCCAGACGCGCAGTTTCTGCTGCGTCACCGATCTTGTCGTCGGGCTTGAGGCCATGATGCACACCCCGGACAACGTCACCGGCCCCGTCAACCTCGGAAACCCCGGCGAATTCACCGTCCGCGAACTCGCGGAGACCATCATCCGCATCACCGGCTCGAAGTCGAACATCGTCTACAGGCCGCTTCCGCAGGACGACCCCGTCCGGCGCAAACCCGACGTTTCGCTTGCGCGCGGGTTGCTCGACTGGACGCCGGAGATCGCCCTCGAGGAGGGACTCCGCAGAACCATTGACTATTTCCGCAACCTGAAGGATTTCTGATGTTCGACGTTTCATTCACGCTTCACGAACTGCTCCGCGCCACGGAGGGCCGCCTCGTCGGAGGCGACGCCCCCGCCATGGTCGATTCGGTCTTCACGGACACCCGCGAATCCGCGAAGAACGCGCTCTTCCTGGCGTTCTCCGGCGAGCAGTTCGACGCCCACGACTACCTCGCGCAGGCCGTCGCGAACGGCGCTTCGCTCCTGTGCGTCGAGGAAAACAAGATCGGCAAAATCCCGCCGGGCGTGCCGGCCATCGCCGTTCCCTCGACCATGACCGCCTTCCAGCGCATCGCCCGGTTCCACCGCCTGCGCTTCCCGAACCTGAAGGTCATCCTGCTGTCCGGCTCCTGCGGCAAGACCAGCACGAAGGAATCCCTGCGGGCGATCTTCGTGCATGCCATGGACTCCATCAGCGTGCTGGCGACCGAGGGAAACACAAACAACCAGATCGGGCTCCCGCAGAACCTCCTGCGCCTCAACGCCCGCCACCGCATCGCCATCCTGGAGGCGGGCACAAACCATCACGGCGAGCTCGAGCCTCTCTCCTACTGCGCCATGCCCGACCTCGCGATCATCGTCTCCATCGCAAACTGCCACCTCGAATTCCTCGGTTCGCTCGAGGGCGTCGCACAGGAAAAATCCAAGCTCTTCTCCCACCTCGCGCCGGGCGGGCTCGCCATCATCCCCGCGAAGTGCCCCGGACAGGACATCCTTGCCCGCGCCGCCGTGCCGTTCCGTACGGGCACGTTCGGATTCGAGGACACGGATGCCGACGTCACGGCGAAATACCTGGGCGGCAACCTGCACGGGGCGAAGTTCATACTCACGCGCGCCGCGACGGGGGAGGCAGTCTCCGTACAGTGGGGCATCCCGGGACGCCACCAGGCCGGGAACGCCGCGGCCGCCGCGCTCGCCGCACTGTCGTTCGGCATCCCGTTCCAGACCATCGCCGAGGGACTTGGCCGCACGACGCTCCCCGGGCTCCGCATGCGCGTCTCCGAGCACGGCGGCGCCACGTGGATCAACGACGCCTACAACGCGAACCCGGACAGCATGGCGGCCTCGCTGAACTGGCTGTCCGAATTCGCCGATCCGAAGAAACTCGTACTCGTACTCGGCGACATGGGAGAGCTCGGCACGATGTCCGAAGAAGGGCACCGTTCCGTCTGCGCCCTCGCGAAACACCTCTTTCCCGGCGCACGGTGCATCGTCGTCGGTTCGCACATGACGGCTGCGGCGGAGGAAACCGGACTGGACTGCATCGCCTATCCCTCCGCGCAGGACGCCGCGAAGGCGTCCGTCCCGGCCGCCCCCGGAAGCCTGGTCTTCCTGAAGGCCTCCCGTTCGACCCATCTCGAACTCCTCGAACCCGCCGGAGCCTGACACTATGGCGCCGATACCGCCCCTGCCCCTTTCGACGTACGCCGAGGCACTGAAGCCGCTGCTCGCCGCACCGTTTACGGCTTCCCCGGACCCGCGCATCGCCTCGGTCGCGAACAATTCGTCCAAGGTCACGTCCGGCACGCTCTTCCTCGCGATACGGGGCACGAAGGCGGACGGCCACAGATTCCTCCCCGACGCCGTTCAAAAAGGCGCGGCTGCATTCGTCGTCTCGACGGACTACGACGGCCCCGTTCCCCCCGGCATCCCCGTCCTGCGCGTCACGGATTCCTATTTCGCGTGGTCGATCGTCTGCGAGACGTTCTTCCGGCGGCCTGCGGACGCGTTCCGCGTACATACGGTCACAGGTACCAACGGCAAGACCTCGACGGCATATTTCCTGCGGCATTTCCTGGACAAGGCCGCCCCCGGTTCGAAGACCGCGCTGGTCTCGACCGTCTGCTGCGACCTCGGGGCCGGGCCGGAACCCTCCGAGCACACCACGCCCGACGCGCTCACACTCCAGGGAATGTTCGCCACCATGAAATCCAACGGCATTTCGGACGCCGTCATGGAGAGCTCCAGCCACGGTCTGCACCAGCACCGGTCCGGCACGCTCAAGTTCGCCTCGGCGGCCTTCACGAACCTTACGGGCGACCACCTGGACTACCACGGCACCATGGAAAACTACTATCAGGCGAAGAAGATCCTGTTCCGCGAGCTCCTCGCCGACGGCGCGCCGGCGGTTGTCAACACCGACGATCCGGCGGGCACCCGGCTTGTTTCCGAGCTGAGGAATGAACGCCCCGCGGTCCGCATCCTGCCCGTTTCCTTCGCCGGACGGCCCGAGGCATTCTGTTCCCTGCGGAAAATCCGCCTCGGCCCGGCTTGTTCCGAACTCGAATTCACGCTCGGCGGACGCCCCGTCTCCCTGCGCCTGCCGCTGCCCGGCGCGTTCAACGCCGCAAACTACCTGACCGCGCTTTCCCTGGCGTACGGGCTCGGGCTTCCTTTCGATGCCTTGCTGGAGGCTTCGGCGGCCATACCGCACGTCCCCGGACGGCTCCAGGCGGTGCCGCTGGCATGCGGTGCGACGGGATTCGTGGACTTCGCCCACACGGACGACGCGCTGGAACGCGTTCTGGCCAGCCTGCGCGAGGTTCTGACGGCAGGCGGGCGCCTGATCGCGGTCTTCGGATGCGGCGGCGACCGGGACCGATCCAAACGCCCAAGAATGGGCGCAGCGGCCGCACGCCTCTCCGACCTCGCCGTCCTGACCAGCGACAACCCGCGCTCCGAGGACCCGATGGACATCATCCGCGAGATCGAATCCGGCATCCCGCGCGGGACGCGGTATCTCGTGGAGCCGGACCGGGAGAAAGCCATCGAACTCGCCGTGCGCGAAGCGAAGGCCGGCGACATCCTGCTGATCGCCGGAAAGGGGCACGAGACTACGCAGGAGATCCGCGGCGTGAAACACCCGTTTTCCGACGTGCAGATTCTGCGCCGTTTTCAGTTCTGACGCTTGAAAACACACTGGGCACGATGTAAATTATTGAAACTATTTCCCCGGAAACCGCCTCCGCCCCGACCATGGATCAGGAAAACCACGACAAGCGCCTCATCCGCTGCCTCATCGTCTTCATCGCCGTCTGGCTGGTCCTGCTGACCGCCATTCCCTCCATTTTCTACACGGTGCTCCCGCTCGACACGCTCGAAACGATCATGTGGAGCCATCCGTTCTCGATGGGCAACGCGAAGCATCCGCCACTTGCAGCGTGGCTCGCGGGCGCATTCACGGTCGCGTTCGCGCACACGGACTTCGCGATGTACCTGCTGAGCCAGCTTCTGATGGTCGTCGGTTTTTTCTACATATACCGTCTGGGGAAGGAGTTTTTCAGCACGGAAAAGGCCGTTTTCTCGGTCATCCTGCTCTCCACGATCATCTTCTACACCTTCGACTCGGCCAAGTTCAACGTGAACCTGCCGCACATGGCGCTTTGGCCCATGATGACGTTCCACTGCTGCCGCGCGGTAAAACACGACCGCATGGCCGACTGGATCCTGTTCGGCGTCGCGTCCGCGCTCTCCGTGCTCAGCAAGTTCTTCGGATTCGCGCTCCTGCTCGCGCTTTTCCTGTTCATCCTCACCGGACGCGAAACGCGGAAATACTTCCGGCGGCCCGGGCCATACGCCGCGTTCGCCGTGTTCCTGCTCGTGCTCGCGCCGTATATCGTCTGGCTGGTGCGCAACGGCTTCCCGCCGTTCACGTACATCGCGGACCGCGTTTCCGAGGAGCACCTGAACCCGGCCGTGAATTTCCTGCGCGTGCTGGGCGAATCGCTGTATCCGCTCGCGATGCCGCTGCTCCTGCTGTGGATCACGATGGACCGTCCGGTCCGATCCCTGCTCGGATTCCGCCTGCGGGACCTTCGCCCGTCCGACCCCGTTGCAGCACGTCTTGCCGTATGCGTCCAGTTCACGCCCATCGCGCTGCTGACGCTGCTGGCCGGCATGGGCATGAAGATCGACCTGATGTGGGAGTACCCGGTCCATTTCATCACGGGGTTCTTCCTGATGGCGTTCTGGAAGGACGGCATCTCCTTCCGCGAGTTCAAAAAACTCTTCTGCGTCCTCATGGCGCTCTTTTTGATCGTCCAGGCTGCCGACCTTTTCTACTGGTTCACGAAAACGCGCAGCCGGGGGCATTTCGCCGCCCGCGAGTTCGCCGCGGCCGCACGGGATTTTTACCGGGAACAGACCGGTCGCGACATTCCGCTCGTGTTCGGCGACATGTGGTACGCCGGATGCGTGATGCAGTACCTGCCGGAACACCCGTTCGCGGGCTCGTTCGAGGATCCATACGACGAGTTCAGGTTCCGCTCCGTCCTGGACCGGGAAGGCGCGCTCGGCGTTTTCCACGAGGACGACATCGAACTGCTGGCGGATGCGCTCAAGCTCAATGCCGACGAGCTCAAAAAGGATGCCCGCGTCTTTGCTTTCAGCTTCAAGGCTCCCTTCGGCAAGACAAAAACGCTTGAGATATCCTTCGCGGTGATCCCGCCCCGCAAGGCCGGCCGGGAGGCTTCCCAGGTTCAAATCCGGACGCGGGAATGAGCGCCGCTTCACCGCGTCGACCGGAATGCGTACGGCAAGGCTTCCGCCGCATGCCGGACTCGTCGGGACGCGAGCGGGCCGCATTACGTTTCACAACTCCAAAAACCATTGAAAATGCGCCATATTTCCGAAAAAATGGATTTTTTTAAAGAAAAACGCTTTTTTTTTTGTTTTTTCGCTTGACATTGCTCAAGTGAGGAGGTATATTTCGCTAACCCTTAACCTGGAGGAGTGTCCATGAAACACAATTTCTACGACGTCAAGATGAAGAAGAAAGTCTCTGCCGATGTCACCGCCGCGGTCAAATTCGGCAAAGGCACCCGCACCCGCTACGCCTTCAAGGCCCTGACGAAAGATGGTCGTTCCCTGACCGCCTTCGTCAAGAAGGATGACTGGGATAAGTTCAAAAAGTGATCCCCGATCCCTTTTTGCGGGACGCCCTGGCGACAGGGCGTCTTTTTTTTGCCTTTTCGGCAGAGACCACCGTCCCCGGCTTCAACTCGGGATACGCACGCGGGCACGCTCCGGTGCGTCATTTTTTCAAAAAAAAACGTCCCTCTATTTGATTTAAGCCAAGTTTGTGGTATATTGCTGTTTGTATTCTTTTTTGCGAACCATCTTCGGAAAGGCTCTTCCATGACCAGATTCCTCTCTGCCGTTCTTTTTCTTTTTGTTTTCTGCGCCATGCTCCCGGCATGCAAGCTGTCCGAAGCGGAAATCGATGAAATGCTCGGGCTGAACGACCCCGGCGAACCGTCCAACCTCTCGGTCGAACAGCTCATCAAGCACATGGAGGCCGCGACCGACCCGGAAGGCAACTTCAAGAACGCCAAATCCTACATTCTCCGCCAGGTGATCGTGGAGGAGTCCCAGGTGGACACCGACGAAAACCCCTTCACCCAGCGCATGAAGACCTCCGTCGACCAGTACGAATCCGAGATCAAGTACCGCAAGCCCGACTTCGAGCGCCAGGTCTCCTACCGCAACGGCGAACCCTTCAACATCCTGCTGTTCAAAGGCGGCCGCGCCTGGACGATCGACCCCAAGAAAAGCAAGGCCACGGAGATTACCGGCCACCAGCTCCGCCTGTTCCATGTCTTCAATTCGTTCTCGCACCCGAACAACAACCTCGAGGACGTCTTCAGCACCATCGAGATCTCCACGGTCTATCTCCGCGGCGCGCGCCATTACCGCGTGGTCTGCCGCGTCGACGACCTCGAGATCGCGCCGTACGTGATGTATGTCAACGCCGATACGTTCATCACCTCGAAAATGGAAACGATCCTGTACACCGACGACGGACAGGAACTCCTCTACGTCGCCCTGCCCGACCGCTTCGAGAAGCGGGACGGCGTCCTGATGCCGACCATCACCAAGACGACCATCGGAGAAGACCGCCACGAAGTCATCCTGCTGAAGGAATTCGACCTCAACGTCACGTTCAGCGACGATGTGTTCCAGGTCCCGGAAGGCAAGATCAAGATCGGACGCAAGGGCGTCGACTGACGCCATTTCCCATTCATTTTTCGATTCAAAAGATCCCGCACCCGGTCATCCGCGGTGCGGTTTTTTCATCGTGCCTGAGGCTTCCTATGTCCGGCGGACGAGCTTGTAGTTCTGGAGCATGAAGAGCGGGTCATAGGACTTTTTCGCCTGGCGCAGGCCGGGGATGCCGAGGTCCTGTTCGCGGTTGAGCAGCCGGGCGCGACCCTGCAGCGCGGCGGCCGTGCTGTGCGTGATGTACTGCGAGGCGCCCTTGTATTCGTAGCGCGTCTTCTCGAAGTGGACGGTCCAGAGGTCGGGCGAGACGGGGCTGTACACGGCGAATGAGACGACACGGCCTCCGGCGCGGAGGACGAGCCCTTCGACCGGCAGCGCCTCGAAATGCTCCGCGAGCATCCCGATGGCGGCGGCCTCGTGCGCGGCTTCGATGGAAACAGGCCGGTCCTGCGCCGCGAGCCAGTCGCGCTGAACAGCAAGCGCTTCGTCGAGGTTCGCGCGGGAAAGCGGCTCCAGCGCGGCGTTCGGGTAGTCCTCGCAGAACTGCGCGATCAGGTTGCGTTTCTTCGCCAGCAGACGCCCGTGCAGGCCGACGAGCGCGTCCACGCAGTAGATGTACTCGTCGTAGCGGTCGTCCATGCGTTCGGCGGAAAAGCGCGTCCCGACGTCCGGGTGCGTCTTCAAATATTCCTGGTCCACATGGTCGAACGAACCGCCGTAGCCCGCTCGGATCAGGCGGTCGGACACGGCGAGGAGTTCGTCCGGCTCCGGTCCGCGCGCGCCGCCCGGCGCGAACATCAGGATATCCTCGGTCTCCAGCAGAAGATAGAGGTGGGAGCCGATGAAGCACCAGTCGGGGCGGTAGGTTCCGCTCCACAGGAAGAGATTGGAGAACGCGAATTCGCAGCTCTGGCGACCGGACGCGAGCAGAAAGGGTTCGAGGACCGCGCGGTCTTCGAGCGCGAGGCGGCGGAACCCCTCCGGCGGCTGGAGTTCATATGAGCTCATTTAGTTTTCCGCTCCGTTCTTCGTGCCGAAGCGGAACGCCGTATGGCAGTCCATCGGGGCGGCTCCTGCGGCGCGGTAGAACGCCTCCGTGCCGGGCACGCCGATGCAGACGATCCAGTCGATGCCGAACGACGCGAGGTATTCCGCAAGGCGGGAGACGATGGTGCGGCCGACGCCCTGCGAACGGTGCGCCGGATCGACCACGACGTCCAGGATGTAGGCGTCGCTCACGCCGTCGGACAGCGCGCGCGCCATGCCGACCAGGCGCCCGGCGGGATCGAACGCCGCGGACACGGCGAAGGAATTCGCGACCATGGCGTCGAGCTCCGGGGCGGGGTCGGACGGCCCGAACCAGCCCGCGGCGCGGTAGAGCGCGAGCACATCCGCGCGCGGGAGGTCCTTCGTGATCGAATACCGGAACCGGTCCAGCCTGCCCGTATCCATAAGCCCCCTCGGAGGAACGGTCACATGTTGTCCGTGATGACGCGGGCGAATTCGGAGCAGCGAAGCTCGGTCGCGCCTTCCATCTGGCGCGCGAAGTCGTACGTGACGTGCTTGGAGGCGATGGCGCGTTCGATACCGCGGATCACGAGGTCGGCGGCCTCGGTCCAGCCGATGTGGCGGAGGAGCATTTCGCCGGAGAGCGCGAGCGAGCAGGGGTTGACCTTGTCGAGCCCTTTGTACTTGGGCGCGGTGCCGTGCGTGGCCTCGAAGATCGCCTTGCCGCCGACGTAGTTGATGTTCGCGCCGGGGGCGATGCCAATGCCGCCGACGCTGGCCGCGAGGGCGTCCGACACATAGTCGCCATTCAGGTTCATGGTGGCGATCACGTCGTATTCGGCGGGCCGGGTCAGGATCTGCTGCAGGAAGGCGTCGCAGATGCAGTCCTTGATGAGGATCTTGCCCTCGGGGACCGCGCCGCCGCATTCATCCCACGTGACGGTCTGTTCCGGGAACTCGCGCTTCGCGAGCGCGTAGCCCCAGTCGCGGAAGCCGCCTTCGGTAAACTTCATGATATTGCCCTTGTGGACGAACGTGACGCTCTTCCGGTGGTTGTCGATGGCATAGCGGATGGCGGCGCGGATGAGGCGTTCGGAGCCTTCCTTCGAGACCGGCTTCACGCCGATGGCGGAGGTCTCCGGGAAACGGATCTTGGAGACGCCCATTTCGTTCTGGAGGAACGCGATGACCTTCTGCACCTCGGGGGTGCCGGCCGCCCATTCGATGCCGGCGTAGATGTCCTCGGTGTTCTCGCGGAAGACGACCATGTCGGTAAGCTCGGGATGCTTGACGGGGGACGGGACGCCCTGGAAATAGCGGACCGGGCGCAGGCAGACGTAGAGGTCGAGCTTCTGGCGGAGGGTCACGTTCAGCGAGCGTATGCCCTTGCCGACCGGGGTCGTGAGCGGGCCCTTGATGGCGATGCGGTGGTCGGAGATGGCTTCGACGGTCTCGTCGGGGAGCCAGACGCCCTCGCCGTAGACTTCGCAGGATTTCTCGCCGGCGAAGACCTCCATCCAGGCGATTTTGCGCTTGCCGCCGTAGGCCTTTTCGATGGCGGTGTTCCAGATGTGCATGGAGGCCGCCGTGATGTCGGGGCCAATGCCGTCGCCTTCGATGTACGGGATGATCGGCTGGTCGGGGACGATGAGGCTGCCGTCGGGATTCGCTGTGATGCGGTCGCCGTCGACCGGACGGATTTTCTGATAGCTCATGGCTGGTCCTTTATGAGGTTGAGGAACGAAACGGATTCGGAAACGAGAATGGGGTCGAGCCCCACGGCATAGACGCGGACCGCGAGGTCGTAGAACGCGGGTTCGCCGTCGGGGCGGACGGTGCGCGGATTCACGATGCGCATCTGCTTCAGGCCAAGGGTGTTTTTCCCGGCTTTGATGGAGTGTCGGACGCCCTCGATCATGGTCATGCCGTCGATATGCTGTTCGATGATGACGATGGAGCCGCAGTCGCACTCAAGTTCGAGCGTCTGGTCGATGAGGACCTGGTTTTTGTCCGGCTGCCAGACGGTCCGGTTCACGAGTTTCCCGATTTTGAGGTCGATCGGCATGTGCGGCTCCTGCTGCGTCCGGGTCACTTCAACCCGAGCACGTCCTGCATGTCGTAGTAGCCGGCGGAAGCGCCCGCGAGCCATTTGGCGGCGCGGAGCGCGCCCTTGGCGAACGTCATGCGGCTGGACGCGCGATGGGTCAGCTCGATGCGTTCGCCGTCGCCCGCGAAGAGCACGGTGTGGTCGCCCACGATGTCGCCGCCGCGCACGGCATGGATGCCGATCTCGCGGCGGGTGCGCGCGCCCACGATGCCCTGGCGGCCGTACACGAGGTCGTCCGAGGTGCGGTCCGCGGCTTCGCAGAGGACTTCGGCCAGGCGGACGGCGGTGCCGCTCGGGGCGTCCTTCTTCTGGTTGTGGTGCGCCTCGATGATCTCCATGTCGAAATCGTCGGCGAGGAGGGAGGCGGTCTTGCCGGAGAGGAAGAAGAGCAGGTTCACGCCGACGCTGTAGTTGAACGTCTGGACGATGCGCGCGCCCTGGGCGGAGAGTTCGCGGAGGGCAGCCTTGTCCGCGTCGGTAAGCGCGGTGGTGCCGATCACGATGGAAAGCCCGGCTTTCGCGGCGGCGCGTGCGTTCTCCAGCACGTTTCCGGTGCTGAAGTCGATGATGGCATCGGCGTTCGCGAGCATTTCGGGCGTGAGCGAGGCGGAGATCGGCACGTCGAGCGCGGCGACTCCGGCGACGGTCCCGGCGTCCTGCCCGATGAGCGGGCTGGCGGGATATTCGGTGGCCCCTGCGAGCCGGAATTCAGGATTGGCGGCAATGGCGGCGACGAGGGCCTTGCCCATGCGCCCTGCGGAACCTGTGATGATGGTACGGATCATGCGGAAACCTCCTCAGATGCCTTCGAGCGTGGATTTGTACGCGGTGATGAGGTCGGAGAGCCTGGCGGACGCGACGGTCTTCCCGCCGCGCGTGAAGACCAGCTCCTGCGCCTCCGTGGTGGAGCCGACGCGGGCGAACACGTGCCCGGCAAGCTTTTTCTCGAGCTCGGCGCAGCGTTCGGGGCGGCAGGTCAGGATGAAGCGGGAGTTCGACTCGGAGAAGAGCGCCTCGGCGTCGTTCAAATTCTCGATGCCGGGGAGCTTGTCGAGGTCGATGGCCATGCCGAGGCGGCCGCCGATGGCGGACTTCGCCGCGGCGATCGCGAGGCCGCCGAGCGCGGGGGAGATGATGGAGGACGGGATATCCGCCTTGATGACCTCGGCAAGCGCATGGTAGAGCGCGGACGCCTTCGGGATGTCGACCTTCGGAACGTTGTTGCCGACGGCGTCCAGCATGGCGAAGTATTCGCTGCCGCCGAGCTCGGGCTTCGTTTCGCCGAGCACGTACACGGCATCGCCGGCGAACTTGGCGTCGAGGGAGACCGCGTGCGACACGTCGTCGATGCGGGCGATGGTGCTGAAGAGGACGGTGGGCGGGATGGAGATCTTGCGTCCGCCGCGCGTGCTGTCGTTCTTCATGCTGTCCTTGCCGGAAATGCAGGGCACCTTGAACGCCTTGGTGCAGTCGTAGAGCGCCATGTTCGCGCGGACAAGCTGCGCGAGCTTGTATTCGCCGTCCGGGGTCTTCTCGCTCTGCACGGGGTCGGGCCAGCAGAAGTTGTCGAGGCCGGCGATGTGGTCGGGATCGGCGCCCGCGGCGACGGACCGGCGCACGGCGAGGTCGATGATGGAGGCCATCATGTGGTAGGTGTCGATGTCGCTGTAGCGCGGGAGGATGCCGGCGGAGAGCACGATGCCTTCCTTCGCGAGGGGTTCGGCGAGCGTGACGGTGGCGTCGGAGGCGACGTCGCGGCAGACGCCCGTAAACGGCTTGATGATGCTGAGGCCCTTCACCTCGTGGTCGTACTGGCGCGCCTTGTATTCGTCGGAGCAGATGTTCAGGCGGCCGATGAGCTTCACGAGGTCGACGGAAAGGTCGCGGCCGGAGATGACAGGCTCGTCGAAGACCGGGGGCTTCCATTCGGCCTTCAGGTGGAGTTTCGGCAGGCCTTCATGCATGAACTTGATGTCGATGTCGGCCACCACGCGGTCGCCGTAGGTGATGTGGAACTTGCCGGAGTGGTTGAAGCGGCCGAGCACGGTGGCCTCCACGTCGCGGGCGGCGGCGAGCGCCAGGAATTCGTCGAGGCGTTCCGGCGCGACGGCGAAGCTCATGCGTTCCTGCGCCTCGGAGACGAGGATCTCCCATGGCTGGAGGCCGGAATACTTGAGCGGGGCCTTCGCGAGGTCCATGTCGCAGCCGCCGCAGACGTCGGCCATCTCGCCGACGCTGGAGGAAAGGCCGCCCGCGCCGTTGTCGGTGACGAAGCGGTACAGGAGGCGTTCGCGCGCCTCGTGGATGAAGTCGCTCATGCGTTTCTGGGTGATCGGGTCGCCGATCTGGACCGCCTGCACGGGGCTGTCCTTGTGGAGTTCTTCGCTGGAGAACGTGGCGCCGTGGATGCCGTCCTTGCCGATGCGGCCGCCGGTCATCACGATGTAGTCGCCGGGCTCGATGAACTTCTCCCAGCCGTTGCGGTCGCCGACCTTGCGCGGGAGCGTGCCGACGGTGCCGCAGTAGACGAGCGGCTTGCCGATGTAGCGGTCGTCGAAGTATTCCCAGCCGACGGCGTACGGGATGCCGCTCTGGTTGCCGCCGTCGATCACGCCCTTGTGGACGCCGTCGCGGAGGCGGC